>Ga0272441_10002823_pt1 | contig 34457 bp, 35 predicted proteins | sample SSMProp6N_FD_193582 | JGI IMG/M metagenome (GOLD analysis project Ga0272441, IMG submission 193582) | Marine sediment archaeal communities from Little Sippewissett salt marsh, Falmouth, MA, United States - SSM-Prop-6N | ecosystem: Environmental > Aquatic > Marine > Wetlands > Sediment ... | reverse complement strand
GGATATTTCCACCGGTCATTTTTTCATCCAGCAATTGTCGGAGGAAAAACTGCTCGACGAGCTGCTGCGATTATCACCAGCCGAGTGCCTGCTCGCCGACAGGCGCGGCGAATTATTCGAGGCCGAAACAAAAAAACTGGTAAGGGACATCACTCAGCTTACCAAAGCCATCATAACAGAACGTCCCGGGTGGTATTTCGACCCCTACCAGGCAAGACAGAGACTATTGAAGCATTTCGGCACGGCCACGCTCGAAGGTTTCGGCATATCCGACGATGACGATGTATTGATTGCTCCGGCCGGGGCTATTATCGAATACCTCAACGAAACACAAAAAACCACGCTCGGTCATATCCGGAATTTGAAAAAAATCGACCGGCGGGACTACCTGCAGATCGACCCAGTATCCTTACGCAGCCTGGAAATTCTGCAGACTATCCGCACGGAAAGCAGTAAAGGCTCGCTGCTGGAGAGCCTCGACGAAACAATAACCGGCATGGGGGGCAGATTATTCCGGAACTGGCTTTGCATGCCGCTGTGCGATATTAAAACCATCGAGCAGCGTCAGGACGCCGTAGAAGAAGCGATAAATTCCGAGGCCGAATCGACGGAGGTTCGCAGACTGCTTTCAAACATATCCGACACCGAGCGAATTGCCGCCCGTATAAGCACGTTCAGGGCAACTCCCCGTGACTTAGTTTCCCTTGCTGGAACGCTTCGACAAATACCGTCGCTTCGAAAGATTCTTGGGCAATTTCGATGCGATTTATTCGCGCAGTTGTCCGGCCGGTGCGACAGTATGGACGAATTAGCGGACTTGCTCGAGACAGCAATCGAGCCGGAGCCGCCCACACACTTACGCGACGGCGGAGTGATAAGGACAGGTTTTTCCGAAGAGCTTGACCGGTTGCGGTCAATCTCCAGAGACGGCCGGACCTGGTTGAAAAACTTCCAGAAAAAACAGATAGAGCAGACAGGTATCGCAAATCTGAAAATCGGATTCAATAAAGTTTTCGGCTACTATATCGAAGTCGGCCATTCATCCGCCGATAAGGTCCCTGCAAATTATATCCGCAAACAAACCATAAAAAACGCCGAACGCTATATCACCGAGGAGCTGAAAGACTACGAAACGCAGGCCCTAAGCGCAGAGGAAAAAGCGATAGAATTGGAGCAGCAGCTCTACGACCAGCTCCGCAGGCAATGCGCCCAATACATTTCCCGTTTGCAGGAGCTTGCCCAGACCGTCGCCAAATGCGATTGCCTTATGGTGATGGCATATTTAGGCAAACGGCGAAACTACATCCGGCCGAAAATATCAGATGACAACCGACTGATAATACACGAAGGAAAACATCCGGTGCTGGCTGAAACGCTTGGACCGGAATTCGTGCCGAACGAAGCCGAACTGGGCAACGGCGCCGGTGAAATTCTCGTCATCACCGGCCCGAATATGAGCGGCAAAAGCACTTATATCAGGCAGGTCGCCCTGCTGGTTTTAATGGCACAGACCGGCTCGTTCATCCCGGCGAAAAATGCCGAGATAGGTCTGGTCGATAGAATCTTCACCCGCGTTGGGGCTTCCGATGAGCTGGTTCGGGGACAATCGACCTTTATGGTCGAAATGACCGAAACCGCCAATATTATCAACAACGCTACAGAAAAATCTCTTGTAATCCTCGACGAAGTCGGTCGCGGCACAAGCACTTACGACGGACTGTCACTTGCCTGGGCGATAACCGAGCATATCTCCAACAAAATAAAATGCCGCACGCTTTTCGCCACGCATTATCACGAGCTGACAGAACTGGCCGAGCTTTTTTCCAATATCAAGAACTGCAACGTAGCCGTACGGGAGTGGATGGACGAGGTGGTCTTTCTTCATAAAATCATACCCGGCGGAACCGACAAAAGTTACGGCATCCATGTCGCGAAATTAGCAGGTGTCCCGAAATCTATCCTGGAACGCAGCAAAGAAATCCTGGAAGAGCTCGAAAGCACTTTTCAAAGAGAAGCCACAGGCGAGCATTTATCCCGTCACAAAACGAAAGAGCCGGACAAAGAGCTGTTATTTGTCGAGAAACACAAAAGCGTACTGGAAAAACTCGCATCAACGGATGTAAATAACCTAACACCGATAGAGGCGATAAATCTGCTGAACCAGATAAAACAGGAAATCGATGAAACGGAAAAGTAAAAAACCGGCAAAAAAGGCAAAAATATCCGACAGTGAGTTATGCAAAGCTATAAAGCAAAAATCCAATGTCAGGGATGTCTGCATCATCTCACCTTCGGACGTGGAAACCGCCGCATGGGTACGACTGAAGTGCCAGTTCGGCTGCGAAGGCTACGGCCAATGCCTGGTTTGTCCGCCATATACGCCGACGCCGCAACAGATGCGTGAGGTCCTGGATTCTTACACAAGAGGGGTTCTTATACATTTTACGCCGGAGGCCTATGTAAAAGCAACGGTAGCCGAGCTTGAGCGGGAATTCTTCCTTAGAGGCGCCTGGAAGTCCTTCGCACTCGGGGCCGGGTCTTGCGATTTCTGCAAAACATGCGAGGTGGACGAACAATGGTGCCGGTATCCGAGGCGTGCCCGGCCGTCGATGGAAGCGTGCGGAATCGACGTCTTTTCTACGGTGAAAAAAGCAGGCCTTCCCATCGAGGTTGTCAGAACAACGCGGCAATGCCCAAACTTTTACGGATTGATATTAATAGATTAGTTTGTTCTAATATATATAATTTCAGATGCGGGAAATTATTAGAAACATCCCGTTATATGCTGTTATAGAATATTAAAAACCAGCTTTATCAATAAAGGGGAAAAGCCATGAAGACAATTCTAAAATCAAAACTGTGTGTCCTGTCCGGTCTTTTACTGTTGCTATCCGGCTGCTCGCAGGTCGAAATAACCGGCAGGAAGCAATTTAATCTTGTTCCCGATTCGATGATGAACTCGATGAGCTTCCAGAACTACGGCGAATTTCTCTCCCAAAATAAACTAAGCACAAACAACGAGCAAACGCAAATGGTCAAGCGTGTCGGGAGCAGAATTCAAAAAGCCGTCGAAGAATATTGCGTTAACAACTGCATAGAAAACCGGCTCGCGGGTTACGAATGGGAATTCAATCTCGTCGAGGACCCGAACGTCAATGCATGGTGTATGCCGGGAGGCAAAGTCGTTGTTTACACGGGTCTTTTGCCGGTGACCCAGACAGAGGCAGGTTTGGCAGTGGTCGTGGGCCACGAGATCGCCCACGCCTTCGCCAAACATGGCGCCGAAAGAATGACACATCTCCTTGTCGTCGAGATGGGAAGTATGGCCTTATCGAAGGCGCTCGAAGAACGTCCCGAACAGACGAGGAATCTTTTCATGACATCATACGGCATAGGCTCACAGGTCGGGATTTTACTGCCGTATAGCAGAGTCCACGAAAGCGAGGCGGACCATCTCGGTTTGATTTTTATGGCGATGGCCGGATACGACCCGCACGAGGCGGTGACTTTCTGGCAGAGAATGGCCGATGCAAACAAAGGCTCACAACCTCTGGAAATCCTGAGCACACATCCCGCCAACCAAACCAGAATCCAGAACATAAAAAGTCTCCTCCCCGAGGCCATGACATATTACAAGGAACAATAAAAGTCGAGCTTGTGCCCTATTTTAGGGATTCGATACGGATAATTCTGGGGTCTTTTTCGGTGACAATCAGGCTTCTTTGTCTGGACGTATCGGCGCCGAAATAATTTAAGCATCCGACCAGAAGATAATTTATTGTCCTGCGATAATCTTCGCCGCTCGTGCTTATCATCGCTTCACCTACCCAGACAACCTTTTCATCGGCCGAGGTGGAATTGGGATCGCGGTCATAAACTTTAATACCAACTCGCTGGTCGTAATACGTATCGTAATAGGGCACGTACGTCGTGTAACCGAAATGATAACCACTCCAATATCCGCCGTGAAAACCTACATAAGGACGATAGAGCGGCGTAAAACCGGATGTATGATGTGAATCCATACCAGCCTCGAAAGTAAGCCGATAGTCGGACTGTTCGAGGTCCGCGGCCGGGACATATTCATACCATTTCAGAAGCTCCTCTATCCGGGCCTTGATTTCCTTGTCAAAGATTGGATTCTCGGAATTCGGATCCACCGAGACATATATCGATGAGTTTTGTTTGATTTGGTCGTTTTCGGAAAATCCGTTCACATGCACCCTGTATCCCGATGTACAGCCGGCAGAAAGTATCGATATAACAAATAAAATCCAACTTATACATTTCATCTTATATTCCCTTCAAATTTACTCCTTAAAAGTATCATTCATAGTAATAAACAATACCAGATTTATTATATTTTTTCTGCGGCGGAGGAACCGGCAAGAGCACCGGTTGACCAGCACATCTGGAGATTATATCCGCCGCAGGGACCGTCGGCATCTATTACTTCGCCGGCAAAAAACAAATCCGGACAAACTGAAGATTCCATCGTCTTGGGATTAATCTCTGCGACATCAACGCCCCCGCGTGTCACTGTCGCTACGGCAACCGGCCCGGTACGAATAACCGAAAGGGGCAAAACCTTAAGGAGCTTAATCAGCTTTTTACGTATATCTTTTTTCAATTCCCCGGCCGGAATCTGATCGTCGCAACCGGAAAACTCACACACAAGAGCCGAAAGACGCTTCGGTACGAATTCCGCTAAAATATTAACCACTTTCTTTTTAGGATTCGCCCCGAAACATTCGAGAATACACCTCTCAAGCTCCGCCCGCTCGAAACGCCGGGCTATATCCAGCACGATTTCAATCGGTTTATCTTTGTCAGGCAGATAATCGGTCAGGTATCGACTGATATCCTGTGCCGCAGAACCGCCTAAGCCGTTATCGGTAAAAACCAATGTTCCTTCGGCGGCATACTTTCTTTTATTCAGATTGGTTGAAATCCGGACATTTTCCAATGCGGTTCCCGCAAGTCGCCCCGGCCATGTTTCGAGAGTCACAAGCGGGACTAATGAGGCTTTCGTCTCGATAATTCGATGTCCGAATTGACTTGCAAACCGGAAGCCGTCCCCGGTAGAGCCTGTCTTCGGCCACGAAAGGCCGCCCGTAGCGATAATAAGCCTTTCGGCACAAATGCGTTCTTTGCCGGCGAGAGTGACGAATGTTCCGTTTTCTTTTGTAATATTATCGACATGCATGCCGAATAAAAACTCCACACCGAGATCTTTTGCCCTATTAAAAAGAGCATCTCTGACATCGGCGGCACTGTTTGTAACAGGGAATACACAGCCATCCTCTCGACTTTGCTCGGGACAGGCTTTTTCCACCTTTGTCGGCACACCGAGACCGGCAAAAAATTCCCGAACATCCCGGGGCGAAAACTCATGAAGGCAGAAACTTAAGAATCTTCCCTTATCGTCGAATTTACGAACAAGCTCACGCGGTTCGGCCTGATGTGTCAAATTGCACCGACCGCCTCCTGTTAGAAGCAGCTTTCGTCCGGGCGTCGAATTTGCCTCAATAACGACTGTATCTGCTCCTGCCGCGGCGGAGAAAATCGCCGCCGTCAAACCGGCCGGTCCCGCTCCAATAATACATACTTTTGTCTTCATAATAATCTACGCCATCAACAGGCTCCTTATGTAAATCTAACCCGTTGATACTACCATGTCAAACACTCGTATATTCACAATTTATACTGAAGTTACAAACATATTCGATACAAAGAAAATATATATCCACAAAAACCCGATAAAACAGATTATAATAGATTTAAGATTGATATATTTATTAAGACCCTACAGCAAAATAAAAAAATTATACTTTCCTTATTTTTTTACTGAGGGACTTAGCCGATTTAATCGAAAATATAATAGTCGAACATATTGTTCGGATTGAATTTGCAAAGTAATACAGCGGATAAAAGAACCGCATTAAACAGTTTAAAGGAGATAACAGAGATGACTGCAACGCAAGTGGCAGATAAAGGCATAAAAATGCCCGAGATAAAAATGAAAGCCAAAGCACTTGGCATAAATCCCGGTAAGATGAAAAAAACCGAACTCATTCACGCTATCCAGGCGGCAGAGGGAAACACACAATGTTACGGATGGTCGAACGGATATTGTCCCAATACCGACTGCTGTTTTATGAAGGATTGCCTTAAAATAAGGCTGTAAATCCCGCAATTTTACCTGAAATTTAACGTTATTCCAGGCAGTACAAGGCTGAGTCTATCCGCCTGCTCGAAACCTTGCGCATAATTTACTAAGTCAAAATTTTCATTTCAATCTATTGACAACACTCTCCCGGCTCATTATTCTACATATGGTCTGGAGGATTATAGCGTTGTCCTCCAGAAATTCATTCTTACAGAGGAAAATGCACGGTAAAATACTATTTATCTGCCTTGTAGTTCCGGTGATTATTTATATGCATCTCGAGACGACAGACCCGCCGCCGAAACTCTAAAAAGATTAAATCTAAAAAGGAGTCTGCTATGAGCACTACAATACAATGGCTGGGCCATGCCAGTTTCAAGATTTCTCACAATAGCGAAGTCATATACATCGATCCATGGAAAATCAAGAATGCGGCACGCGACGCAACATTAGTACTCGTCAGCCACAGTCACTACGACCATTATTCTTCGGACGACATCGCTAAGGTCAGCGGTGCAAATGCCAAACTTATAGCACCGGCTGATGTAATCACCCAGGAGGGTACGGGAGAGCAAATCCTTCCCGGACTGGCGAAAGGTCTGGACGGCATAGTAGTACAGGGTATAGCCGCATATAATCCTTTGAAACAGTTTCACCCGAAATTAAATCAATGGCTCGGATTTATTATCCAGGTAGGTTCCAAACGGATTTATTACGCCGGTGACACAGATTTAATCGAAGAAATGAAAGCCATCGACGATATTTCCATCGCGCTGCTGCCGGTCGGCGGAACATATACCATGAACGCCGCGGAGGCCGCCGAGGCTACCAGGCAAATAAATCCCGAAACGGCGATACCATATCACTGGGGTGACATTGTAGGAAGCCGAAAAGACGCCGAAGATTTTGCAAAAAAGGCCTCGTGCGAAGTGAAGATACTAAATCCCGGGCAGGCAATCGAACTTCAATAACCGATTAAACGGATTGGGATTATTTTTAATTTAAGCGATCTTCTATTTGCGGGGAATGTCGTGGCTTCTGTGGCAGCGGGGACATTCGACTTTATTACTTTTGAAGTTCGGGGGTATTTTTAATTTCAGGCCGCAGGCACATGTAAGAAAAACAAACTGGTTGACTTTTCTCATAATGTCACCGACCTGTCGCATCTGAGACTGGAGACGCTCCTCTTTCGCCGCCCCGGCCTGCCGCAAGCCGATATCTTCCTTTGTCATAGCCGAAGGGGGGACAATTGTTTTTTTATTTGTAACTTCACTATATGCATTCGAGTAGTCCCTGTAAGAGACGCCGTGAGTCAAATTTCGTAAAATCCTGATCCTCTCGGATATCGGGGGATGCGTGCTTGTCAAATCGGACAATTTCATCTGCCCCTTTCTCTTGAAGGGATTAACTATATACATCGGCGCCGTCACTTTGTTGACGGATGCCAGTTGTGGGGCCGGATCGCCGGATATTTTCTCCAAAGCCCTAGCAAGGCCCTCCGGGTAACGTGTTAACCTGGCAGCACCGGCATCGGCGAGGTATTCACGTCTTCTTGACAGAGCAAAGTATAAAAGATAGGCCATAATGGGTGCCAGAATAGCGACAACTAATGCGACAATCATCATAATAATCTGGGCTTCGCCGCCGCCTTTGCCGCCACTTGAATACCTTCGGCGCGAGCCTCCGAGCGAACTGTAAAACATGCCCCTAAGAAATACCTGAGAAAGCAGAACAATAGAACCGAGCATTATACCGGCAAGAGTAACGAAAAGAATGTCCCGGTGGAGAATGTGACTTATTTCATGTGCGATAACGCCCTGCAGCTCGTCTCTGTTCAGTCGAGCCAGAAGACCGGCAGTAACAGCTACCGATGCCGTCTTGGGACTTCGGCCGGTGGCAAACGCATTGGGAGCGGGATCGTTTATAATGTAAATTTTAGGCATGGCCGGAAGGGCGGCGGCGATTTTCATTTCTTCGACGACATTAAACAACTGCGGGTGCACATCGTGGGTGACAGGTTTTGCTCTGCTTGCGGCCAAAAGAATCTGGTCGCCGCTCGAAAAACTGACCAGCGTCATCACAATCCATATCACAGTGGCGATCATCAGGCCGATAAAGCCGCCTGCCGGACTTGAAGTGACAGCATATCCAATCACGAAGCCCAGAAGCAGCAGAACGACAGCCATCATAACCATCAGCACGATGGAGCTTCTCTTGTTGGCTCTAATTAGTTCCCACATAAAACAAGTCTTCAGATTCCAGGTTTATAGTTTTATTCCACGATTCAACAAATATCGAGCTTTCACCGTCGAACAAATGCTTACAACCCGATATTAAAACGGGAAAAAACTAAAAGCTGACTTTCGGTACTTCCCGCTCGGCTTCAACCTCGATTTCGAAGAAGTCACGCTTACCGAAACTGAACATACCGGCAACGATATTCGACGGGAACATCTGAATCTTGTTATTGAAAGCAAGGACCTGGTCGTTATAACTCTGCCTGGCGAAGGCTATCTTGTTCTCCGTACTGCTTAGCTCTTCCTGAACAGCGAGAAAATTCTGATTTGCCTTCAAGTCAGGATAATTCTCAACGACCAGCATAAACTTGCTCAACGCCTCACCGAGGGCACCTTCGGCTTTCGAAGCCTCGGAAACGGATTTGGCTCCCATAGCCTGACTTCTTGCCTGTGTTATGGCCTCGAAAGTCCCGCGTTCGTGCTTCATATAGCCCTTGGCGGTCTCGACAAGGTTGGGAATCAAATCGTGTCGGCGCTTGAGCTGGACGTCAATCTGCGACCAGGCATTATCTACCTGGTTGCGTAATCGAACCAGAGCATTGTATATTCCGATCACAAAAAGAATGAGCAGAACAGGGACAAGCAGAACCAAAACAACGACTATTAGAGTTGCTGCCGACATAGGCTTTCTCCTCTATTATAAAAAACGGACTAATTCTTCGCTATGATTTCTTCTTCATAACGACGGCTATGATAATAATAACAACAGCAACACCAATCAATACATAGTTCCACCAAGCCATAATTTTCTCCTTTCATTTTGTTTCAATCGTGACTGAACATATTAGTTAATAATTGCTGAATCTTATTATCACTGTCTAATTGCGCTCTTTCAAAAATATCCTGCAATTCACCTTTATCGAACCACAGACCGTCCCCCCTACTACATTTGTCAATAAGCAGTACCGGTTTGTCAGAACCTACGATAACTTTCTGCATTTTTTTATCACAGATCGGACATCTGCGAACTTTCTCACGGGATTCGGAATCAACTCTGAAAGAATTAAGTAACTTTTTTGCTTTTTCCGGTTCTCCAAGCAGAAGCTCGAGCTCGCCGGCATCGAGCCATATACCGTTGCATACCGTACAATAATCTATCTCGACTTCGTCAAGTTCGAGGGTAATCATCGCACTATCTTTACACACCGGACAATCCATATTTCCTGACCCAGAATTACAGATATATAACAAAAACCACTAAAACAGCAATAAAAATCCCCGGCTTTCAACCGGCCGATTCTACTATTAAGACGCACAGCAAGACAGAAAAATCGAAGATAAAATTATAAAATCTTAGATTATTTCCGGCCAATATAATTTCGGCTATAACCTGCGAAACATACCTTTTTCCTTATCTCACAACAGTTTAAACAATTGCCCGACATACTATTATCAACAAGTCTCCATGTCAAGCATGTGAAAATAAATACCGGGACACTTTTTCGAGCCGCCCGGCCGCTTTTGCAGAGACTAAGAAGAAATGTCACATATTATCGGAATTGACTAATAGTATTTTTTTCGGCTTTAAGTGAATTATGCAACCACAATAACCGGTTTTCAGACTATCATTTTTGAGCTAACGTCTTAAAATGCACGGCAAAAGCTGAAATAATTATTACTTGACGAGAGCCGCTTAATATATTATTGATTTGTACTTATCGTGTACCAACATAAATTGAAAGTGCCGCGATATGATAGTTGACTGTCATACACATATAGATTTTGCAGGGGGTGACACTGCGGAGTCGGAGCATTTGTCTGCGACCGAAACAGTGGATATGTGTATTGTATTATCCACCCCGGAAGGGTCGAACGAAGAAACTAATAAAAAATTAGCTAAATACGTCGGCAAACATAACTCGAAGATGGTCGGCTTCGCTGTTCTGGACCCCACGGACAACAAGGTAAATGTCGGATATCTGGAGTCTATCAAGGGTAAATTGGGACTCAAGGGAATTGTTCTTTATTGTTCGGCCCTCAATATGCACCCCGCTCACAGCAGAGCAATGAAATTCTACGAGTCTGCACAGGATCTCGGCCTTCCCGTTTTCTTTCATAACAGTGGAGTACCTCTCAAAGCCGACGCGATTCTGGATTATACCCAGCCTTATCTGCTGGACGAGATTGCAAGGGAATTCCCCACCTTAAAAATAATCATTGCAAATATGGGACTGCCGTTTATCGAACAGACATTAACGATGGTTGCCAAGCATAAAAATGTTTATGCGGATTTATCGATAAGACCGAAAAACATCTGGCAGACATATAATACCGTAGTAGCCGCACACGAATACGGTGTGATGGATAAATTAATGTTCGGCAGCGGATTTCCATCAGCTCACGCGGGTCAGTGCATAGAAACGCTGCTCGGTTTTAATATGCTTCTTGCCGACACAAACCTGCCGGTAGTACCGCGAGGCAGTATTCGTAACATCATCGAGCGTAATACTCTGGAATTGCTCGGTATAGACAACAAAATTCAGGAAACGCAGAAAGAAAAAGTCAAAAAAGTAAAAGAGGGCAAGAAAGCAGGTACTAACCAGGAACAAGGAAAATGAAACAACGATGACTGAGCTGCTTGAAGAACAGAGAGAGAGCTGGGGAACACGTGGTGGTTTTGTTCTGGCGGCGATCGGTTCGGCTGTCGGCTTGGGCAATCTATGGGGTTTCCCATATAAACTATACGATAACGGGGGAGCAGCGTTTCTCATACCTTATATTTTTGCGATATTCGTAGTCGGAGTACCTATACTGATTCTGGAGTTCAGCCTCGGACATTTCACCCAGCGAGCCGCACCAAACGCTTTTGCCAAAGGCCACAAAAAGCTGGAATTTGTCGGATGGTGGGGCATAATTCTGGGATTTGTCATAGTGACTTTCTACCCGGTGATTTTAGCTTACTGTTTTAGTTTTTTATGGTACAGTGTGCAGGGGATGTTCAACAGCGGCAAATTACCCTGGGCAGGTGAAGGGCTGGCAGGTGTCGAAAAAGCACACGATTTTTTCTATAACGAATATCTTCAACATACCGACGGATTCAGTTTGGGAGCCATCAGGAGCAATATTTTCATTTCGCTGTGTGTCACCTGGATAGTTATGTACCTGTGCATTTTTAAAGGTGTAAATATAGTAGGCAAAATCGTGTGGCTTACGGTGCCCCTGCCCTGGCTTATGCTATTAGTATTGACAGTTAACGGATTATTACTACCGGGAAGCATTAAAGGTTTGGCATACTATCTGAATCCCGACTGGACGCAGTTGATAAAACCCACAACCTGGCAATTCGCGTTCGGACAGGCTTTTTTTTCCCTGTCTCTGGCATTCGGCGTAATGGTTACTTATGCGAGTTTCCTCCACAGGCGCAGCGATATTAACAACAATGCCGCCGTTATCGGAATTGCAGATTTTGCCACGAGCTTCATCGCAGGTCTGGCTATTTTTGCAACGTTGGGAGGAATGTCGTATGTAACAACACAGGCGGGCAATCCGGTCGCGGTTGAAAACGTAATTAGCGAGGGAGAAGGGCCCGGCTTAGCTTTTATTGCATTTCCCTATGCTTTGGCACAGTTGCCCGGATCAGCATTATGGAGTTCTGTTTTCTTTTTCACTCTCGTAACACTTGGTGTGGACTCGGCTTTTTCAATAACTGAGTCGGTTCTAGCCGCTATTGTGGATAAAACCTGCTGGAAGCGCGGGATTGTACTCGTTTTTATGAGTATGATCGGCCTGACTTTCGGTATCGTTTTTACAACCAGGGGAGGATTAAACTGGCTCGGAGTTGTTGTAGACGTCGTATATGGAACATGGGGCATAGGGTTTGTAGGATTAGCCGAATGCATTTTACTCGGATGGTTGTGGCGTATCGATCATTTACGCAGACACGCTAACGACCGAAGCGATTGGAAACTGGGACTTTGGTGGGATTACCTGATCAGAATAGTCATTCCTATCATTCTGGGAACACTTTTTTTCTGGAATCTGTTCTCAGATCTCACAAAAGAAAACGGATTGCTGCGAGATAGTAACGGCGAGCTTTTGCTACCGAATTGCGTAGGTATGACTATTATGTTAGGAGCTCCGGCCCTGGCAGTAGCACTTAGCTGGATTAAGGGTGCCCGGGAACAACGAGAGTATCTGTTCGCTAAGGATGAATCCGAAACCAGGGGGCGCCTGGCGGGAGTGGTGATATTATCCCTGTCGCTTGTATCCGCTATCTTAGTACTCATTTTATTTAAGCGTTTGATGAGAGATGATTTACATAATATCTGGAGCATTTTACTGCCACTGTTGCCGGCAATCCTGTCTATATTATTTGCGAATAATCTGCTCAACAAGCACAACCGCTCAAGGACGCAGGTCTCATGGTTTGCCCGGTGGGCGGGAATGATCGCCACAATGAACACCGCCGCCTGCATTGCGATGTTCCTGATTTGCTTAACACGCAATACATCCCTTGAATCGGCAAAACCCAGCCATAGTGAAAATCTAAGCCCCGTTTCTTACGTGATTTTAAGCGTTGTGTTGCTATTAGTGATTTTTGGCCTTGGATGGTGCTTCTATAGAGCTGTAACAGCGACATCCAAGGAAGAGAAAATCCAACACCCGGACGAAGTTGGAAACGTGGACTAACTAAAACAGTCAAACCATCAGGATATAGAATCCCTATTTATTTGGGCTTATAACCTTCCAATTCTCCACTTGTGTACTTCCGGCAGGCTTCTTCAAGATTAATATCGCTGATATTCGCCAGAGTGCAAAGCCAGGCAAAAACATCGGCAAATTCCTCCTCCCTGTTTTCCTGGTCCTGTGAGGCAAGTGCCGTAGCAAGCTCACCGACCTCTTCGATAAACCACATAAAGGTCCCGGGGATACCTCTTTCCCTGTCTCGTTTTTCATATTTCTGCGAGATTATCTTCTGAAATTCACTTATCTGCATATCACTACCATACCAATTAGACTTTACTATCGTTCCAGTATTCCCGGCCATTATCGCCTGTTAATACTCGATATTGCAAGTATAAAAGGAACAAAAGAGCACAGGAGCAAAGGAGCACCATTCGGCCCGAGCTCATGGCCGAGGGCAAGACTTATGCACTTACGACTTATGTTCTTGTGACTTCCAAATTGGCTTTGTTTTCTTGTCCCGGCGAAGTCGCAGATGAAGCCGGATTGCTATATTTACTTGTCACAAAAGAGCTTACGCCAAATCCTATCCTGGGCCTGTCGAAGGATTGGCTTTGTTTTTTCAAAAAGTGCATAGGAGCATAGGTGCATAGGTCCAAAGGCACAAAAGTGCAAGGGAGCACCATTCGGCCCGAGCTCATGGCCGAGGGCAAGACTTATGCACTTACGACTTATGCTCTTGTGACTTCCAAATTGGCTTTGTTTTGCATTTTTTCCTTCTGTCTCCTGTCTCCTGTATTCTGTATTCTGCTGTTGAAATTGGCTTTGTTTTCTTGTCCCGGCGAAGTCGCAGACGAAGCCGGATTGCCGTATTCACTTGCCATAAAAGAGCTTACGCCAAATCCTATCCTGAGCCTGTCGAAGGATTGGGTTTGTTTTTTCAAATAACATCGTAGGTTGTATGTAGTATGTCGTATGTCGGATAGAACGTGAAAAACGCTTATTTTGTGATTTTCCATCGTAATTTTGGTGGTTTTTTACTCATTTTGTTTTGATAATTTGAAATTTTGATAATTCGAAATTGTTTCGAACTTAGGATTTAGTGCTTAGGATTTAATATGAATCCTTATCCGCCATACGTTACTCGCCGTATGCTATTAACAATTATACCAGCAATCGGCAGAATGTAAGGAGAAATCCCCATTTTTCGCCGAAAAATCTCCAATACTGGCCACCTGGTTTTCAAACCAGCGTTTTTTGTAAGTAGTTCTACGTATTTTTTAAAAATTATAAAAAAAGCAATCAATATTTAACCGGTGAGAGACGCCTATATACAAAAGGGCGTAATATTTGCGCTGAAGTTCTTTTTCGCTTTTGATTCCTGCCGTTATGGCAGAAGACAGTGGATGCTGTAATATTGAAAATACGCATCTAAAAAATATATAAATATAAGATATTATAATTAAAAGACTTAAAATAAATGACGTCCAATAATATCAAATTGGCATAATATTTGCTCAATTTAGAATAAATAAAACTATTGCTGTCGGCAGGAGGCCGAGAGCGTGCGTTACACCACTCAAATGTTTTCCTGCTGAAACGAGATTATGGATAAATTTTTAAAAATGAAAGGATTTAATAATGGGCTTATGTGGTTCAGGAATCAATTGTGCAGGTGGTGGAGGGGTATGTAGTTCGGGCATAAACTGTGCAGGTGGTGGAGGAGTATGTAGTTCGGGCATAAACTGTGCAGGTGGTGGAGGAGTATGTAGCTCAGGCATAAACTGTGCAGGTGGTGGAGGAGTATGTAGCTCAGGCATAAACTGTGCAGGTGGTGGAGGGGTATGCAGTTCGGGTATAAACTGTGCAGGTGGTGGAGGGGTATGTAGCTCGGGCATAGACTGTGCAGGTGGTGGAGGGGTATGTAGCTCGGGTATAAACTGTGCTGGAAACTAGAATATGAAGAGCCCGAAATTATTTAAAGGAGTGTATATTCACAAACAAGATCACAGAGTGCTCTATTTTAATCCAGTTCCACCTGATTGGATTACAATAAATGAAAAATATAAACCTATTTTTGACTGTTTCGATGGAAATAATTCTATTGATAAAATTGTATCATTTATTAATGAACACTATCAAGATGAGAAGACGATCCTAGTTCCACAAGTAATTGAGTTCCTCGAAACATCAAACGTGATAGAACGAGATCGGCCTTATAAGGAAAAAACGCACAGTAATAACAAAGCATTAGCTCATCCTTCGCCCAAATATATATATTTGACTTTAACTGATCAGTGCAACTTAAAATGTAAATATTGTTATGCGATTGAAAGAAAACAATCTAATGATGCTATCTTAGAAACATGGAAAAATTACATAAAAGAAATTTTAACTGTTGCAAAAACACCTATTTTTATCTTTACTGGCGGCGAACCACTTCTTGAACCAAACATATATAATATCGCTCAGACAACCTATGAATATGGCTGCGAAAATATTCTTCTTACAAACGGCACACTAATTCAAAATAAAAATATAGCAGAAAAAATTGCAAAATTATTCTCTCTCGTCAAGATAAGCTTAGACTCTATAGATGAAGATTTATCAAGGAACTCAGAGGACCAGGAATTGTTCAAAAAGTACAAACTGCATTCAATCTATTGAAGGACATGAATTGTAATGTGCAAATTTTGGCTACTGTTACTTCTATTACGAAAGAATACCTAGATTCCTTATCAAGTCATTTCGAGGGCAAAGTAAGTTTTCAACCATTTTACTCAATGGGCAGAGGACGATTTAATTCTGAACTTTCCATTACTGGCCACGAATACTATAAAGCTTTGACTCGAACTGACGTGTTTCGTCTTCTTCCATGCTTTCATCGGAATATTCACAACTATAAGAATAGACCATTTAAACGTTGTGCAATGGCAAATGAAGAAATAAGTCTTAACGCATCTGGTGATATATTCCCATGCCATATGTTACATTACCCAGAACTTAATTGTGGTAATCTAAACCAAGAGAGTTTTCGCTCAATATATTATAATTCACCTATACTCAAAAAACTTAGAGGTTTAGATGTAGACCATATAGATCAATGCAGAATATGTATATTCCGCAACATCTGTGGTGGTGCTTGCCGTGCCCGAGTTGATATTCAGAAAAATGGATTAGACGGAACAAACGAATTTTGTACTTTTGAAAAAAACTCAATCCTCGATGCTTTGATGTATTCATACGGATAACATAGGAAACTAGGGATAGCCAACTATTAAAATTTTATTTAAAGTGAGAAAAAAATGGATAACAGATCCCTCATTAAATGGCACGCTGTAGAATTGTACAAGCTTCTATTACAAGATCCAAACAATCCGATGACAGTTAACATAGCAGTAGAATTGGAAACTGTATTTATCAACAGCTTACCATATAAGAATATAAAGGCTCAACCACCCAATCAAGCAATTACATAAGGTGAAGATTAGCGATCAGTTATGTTAAGTAATTGGAAAGAAACAGCCTTGGCATAAATGGCAAAGATGAATGAGGTGATGAAAAAGAATTTAGAGTGATTAAATTATGGTTAAGGCAAAATCTGATAAACCTCCAAGGACAAATAATGAAATTCGGAGTCTTATGCTACAATACTTCTATGATCGCAATAAAAACGCGACGAGTAGCATGGGAAAAAAAGGTTCGGCCATTAAGATTAGCGATATCAAGGCAGAACTAAAAACTCAGCACAGCCTCACTCAACAGGAAGTACAAAGCAATCTAACATACCTTCTGAGTCAAGGATGGGTTAAAGAAAAGCCATTCGAAAAGCGAGTTGTGGCTAAGGGCGGGACAGTGATTCCAGCAACAACAAATTATTATCTGATTACAGCGGCAGGTATTGATAAGATTGAGGGACCTGGAGAATTTACAATGCCTAAATTTGAAGGAATAAATATTCATGCTACGGGTCACAATATCATCACTTTGGGTGACGGAAATCAAGTTAATGCTGAATATGGCGATTTGGGCCAAGCCTTGGCTGAACTCCGAAAAGCGATAACTCAATCGGATGTGTCGGAAGGGCAAAAAATTGGTTTAGTTGCTGATATTGATACGATTGAATCCCAACTTGCTAAAACTGAACCAAATAGAGGAATCATTGCTGCAGCATGGAATACTATAAAGGCTGCTGCATCTATTAACGGTTGCGCTGCACTAATTGGCAAGATAAGTAGTTTGATCACAACTTTTCTCTACTGATTCTTAGGTAAGTTGGATGAATGAAAAACTGTGGATAATGACGCTGTTGATATGTAAAATAACAAAAAAATAAAAGATATATTTATGATAGATTAATAGAAAACATTAATAGCGGTATTACAAGGAGAAAATTATGAAATACGCAGGTCTTACAGACGATCCAAAACGAAGAAAAAAAGAACACGGTTCTCCATCAGATTTCAAAGTTGTTCGGGAATTTGCTTCCGAAGCTGTTGCTCGCATTTGGGAAAAGGGAATGATAGAGCTAGGTTATGAAGGTGATACCGGTGGAGCAGGTTGGCAATATGGTTATACTTTCACAAAGCAAAAGCTCAGGCGGCGGTAAATATGGATCTGAAAAAAATGAACCAAGTACTCTATATATTGAGTTTTATTCAATAAACGATTCGTCGATAGTGGTTCCGGCTAATTTAATCTGATAGGGCCATTGTTCCACGGTGTTTTCGCCAACACTCTACATGCCTCGCAAAGACATTTTTTATTAGATCCTTCGATTTCGCTTCCCCTTCGACACTTCGGCCCTGCTCAGTGCAGGCTACACTCAGGGCTTTAGGCTATTTTCACTCAGGATGGTATTCAGATGGTGGGTCGAGCACTGCCGTACATAAAAGTTGTGTATTGGAAAAGACGTTCTCAAATCCCATTAGCCCATTCTTCTGGTATTCTGGAAAACTAATTGCAAAATACTTGACACTTTGATTGATCTGATATAGGATTTTTGCCGATTTAGTGTTTTTTTCATGGAGATTATAATGACTAAATTGCAGCCTAATATAGGTGTCGAGTATGCCGAAAACGCAACAATAGTCCGTTTTACCGACGAAAAAATCCTCGAAGAAAAGGATATTAACTCGCTCCAGGAATCGATTTTCTCTGTTATAGAACAGGCCGAACATATCAACCTGATATTGGACTTTAGTAATGTAAAATTCCTTTCATCCGCTGTTCTGGGACTTTTAATTAGAATCAGTAAAAGGATTTACGAACATGACGGGCGGTTAAGACTCTGCAATATAGAACCGAAGATTTATGAAATTTTTAAGATAACGAGACTGACCAAAACTTTCGATATATGTAAAAACGTAGAAAGCGCAATCAAGGATTTGTCTTAGTCAAATTGACCGGCAGAAGAATAATTTTCCCGAATCCAGCGAGTTCGTAGAAATCTCGTTATAAGCCGAATTATGACGTCATCAGCGAGTTACTCAATAGTCGTTGAAAGTAAGCCATCTGCTATTACCGGCGTATTCCGGCAGATTCAGGCCAAACTTTTAGACCATAATTTCGGCAAAGACGATATTTTCGCCGTCCATTTAACCCTGGAGGAAGCTTTTCTCAACGCCGTCAAACACGGCAACAAGATGGACCCGTCTAAAAAAGTTAAGGTTGAATATTCCATAGATGCCGATAAAATTGAGATTTCCGTAACGGACCAGGGACCGGGCTTCCTGCCGGAGACTGTTGACGACCCGCGGTTCGGCGAAAATCTTTTTAAGCCCGGAGGCAGAGGGCTGCTTCTTATGAACTCGTACATGGATATGGTCAAATTTAATCCGCAGGGCAACTGTGTTTCGATGGTCAGATATAAAGAAAAGCCTTATCTCAGGAAGATGCCGGAACAATAACAGCCGGCGGTACGAATAAATTCAACATCGTCAAAACATAAGGAAAAGATCCAGTGGCATGTATAAGAAAATATCCCCGAGCAGCAAAGAAAGTCCTCGTTTTATGCGGTTTTTTGCTGGTTTTAGGCGGTTGTAAAAGCTCCGAAGTAAGGATGCCGGAGATAGTTTATAGTCCCGGAACTGGTTCTCAATTGCCTCCCCCTTTAATAACCGAACCACAAACACATATTGAAGATTCCTATACAAATGCCCCAAGAGCATGGCTGCCGCCGGCCGGTGCGGAAAAGAAATGGACTGCTATAATAATACACCATTCGGCGACAGAAAAAGGAAATGCCGCAATATTCAACAAATGGCACATAGAGCACAACGGCTGGGATGGTGTCGGCTACGATTTCGTCATAGGTAACGGCACCGACAGCGGAGACGGGCAGGTTGAGGTTACATTCCGCTGGCGTAAGCAAATTCCCGGTGCTCATTGCGGGGGAACCGCGGACAATTGGGCTAATGAAAACGGGATTGGAGTCTGTCTCGTCGGAGATTTTAACAATAACACACCGACCGACAGACAAATGCAGTCACTCGTAAGATTAGTTCGCTTTTTGAAAAATCGCTACGGAATCCCCCCGAGCCGAATTTACGGCCACGGAACTACTCCCGGCGCTCATATAACCGATTGCCCCGGCAAAATGTTTCCGATGGCAAGTTTCAAATCGATGCTCGATTAATTAATACGCAACGAAATTCACGAACCGGCGCCAAACCGGGCAAGTCCGATAAATTTCTTCCCGTGCCCGGCAATACATTATTTTTGACCGAATCTTAACCAAATACACCAAGATAGAAAAGTCTCCCTGTCAATATACCGAAGTCTCTGCTGGTAATATCAAAAAAAATCAGGGAGCCCCTTATATGAATATATATGAATCGCTTTTACCTCACTCTTTCGTACTCAACGAACAAATCGCAAGGCAGCTTTTCGAAGTCCTGCCGGAACAGGGGCCTGTAATTTTAATCATGGACAGAAACGGCAATACATGGCCCAGCGACTCGGAAGAATTTTCCAGGCTTAATATAAGCGAGTCACATTTAAAAGAGCTCCGCGACAAGATCGATGACGGTGTCGAACCGGTCATTTCACAGACAAACGATTGCAGTATTATCGCGGCACAGCTGGCTACCGAAAGAAGCAATTGCGGATATGTAGTCGTAGCCCTGCCGCAATACAGCGCCGAATCGACCCTGATAAATATTAACCTGATAGAAACATTACTTAATCAATTCAATCTGATTGCCAAACTGCTCGAAAAAAACAACCAGCTCTACGAAGTTCAAATGCGGAGCCATCGCGAACAAATCCATAGCGAGATAGCCTTCAACTAATCTTCTTATTTTGCATATCCTGTTTGTTCCGGCATTTATAAATCAACTAAAATAGTATTAAGCAAAGTTTGAATTGCGTTTTGCGGCATAGTCGCTATAATATTCCGGCAGTTATGGGGCATGCTGGATTTGTCTGAAAATTCCTGCCGTTGCCCTTTTACGGATATTTTTTTTGTGCAGTTATTGCTATGGAATATGTTAAACACCGGAATAAAAATTCCATGTTGTTATTCGATAAAGGGATAAAGTGAAATTCCAGGTTTTTAAAAACGGCCAAACAGTAGATAAATTCACATTGTGCGGGGCATACCTTTTCGGCGGTGACGGAATAGGAATCCGCCGGGCACAAATCGAATTCAAAGACGGATATGTTCATTGTAACAGGCCGAATCTCGTTACTGCGGGTCTGGCCCTGCTGTGGCCTATCGAGGGATTCGGTAAAGTGCTCTTATCGACTACATGCCTGCCGGAAAGGGAAAAGCCGTATAATTTGAATGTCGAGATTGCCCGTTCCAAACTGATGCAAATCGTTAACAAACGCGAAGACTGGCTGTTTTTCAATAAAATCCAGGGACTGGTGGAATTATCCGAAGAGGCCCAGAACTTATTTATCCAGGCAATACAAAACATATCCGAGCCGTCAACAGCCGCCAAACTGGCCGATGAATCGCTTAATAAAGCGATTGTCATTGCCGAAAAGCTCGCGATAAAACAGGCCGAATCGCTGTTCCATACCAGGAGCAAGAGCCACGGATTCGGCCGGGGCTGCTTTGGATGCAGGGTTGATCCCCTCGAAATTGATAACCCGGTATATATCGACAGGCTGCTGGAATTATTCGGCTCGGCGACAATCCCGATAAACTGGGCACAAATGGAACCCGAAAAAGGCAACTACGATTTCTCGACAATCGATGTCTGTATAGAAGCACTCAACAGGAAAAAACTGACCTTAAGCGCAGGACCTTTACTTTGCTTCTCAAAAAAATATCTGCCTAAGTGGCTGCTGCAAAGCAAGGCCGGATTCGAAAAGATCCGGGAGACCGCGTACCAGTTTGTTTCGGAGGTTGTTTCCAGATACAACACAATAATCCGTGCGTGGTATGCCATAAGCGGATTGAATGCGCTTAATCATTTCGGATTCAGATTCGAGCAGATTCTCGAAATGACACGCGCCGCCAACATGGCCGTAAAGCAGGCAAGCGATAAAGCCATCAAAATAATTGAAGTTTGTAATCCGTGGGGCGAATATTATACGACATCATCGAACAGTATCCCACCCCTGGTGTATATGGATATGGTTGTACAAAGCGGAATCAATTTCGATGCTTTCGGTTTGCCGATGCAATTCGGCAAAAATCAGGAGGGTATGCACATCAGGGACATGATGCAAATATCGGCGATTCTGGATTCGTTCGCACCAATTGCCAAGCCCATATATGTAACCAACGTGGAAATACCAAGCGAAAATTGTGACGGGCTGCAGGAAGGGGACCTTGCAGGTATATGGTACGAAAAATGGAATCAGCCGCGTCAGGCGCAATGGATCGAGCAGTTCTATAAAATAGCAATGAGCAAGCCGTGTGTCAATTCAGTTACTTACTCGAACCTTATGGATACCGAAGAAAGCGCTATAGCATGCAGCGGACTTTTAACGGACCAGCTCGATCCGAAAGAATCTTTTAGAATACTCAAGGGACTTCACGACAATATCTTTAGCCGATAAAATAACATGCCAGAAAACGGACAATACAGGATACAATCGTTCGCATTTATAATAAGTGTTTGTGCCGCTCTTTCCTTCTGCTGTATTTTCATCCCGAACCTAACAGGATTCGGCTCGCCCGGCAACCGGGAGCAAATTCAACTGGACAACCGAATAAATCCAAACATCGCAACCGTTATAAGCATGACACGACTACCCGGGATAGGTACGGCAAAGGCCGACGCAATAGTAGCCTACCGCAATAATTTTCACGGAACAAACGGTGAAGTTCGCGCCTTTCAAAATCTTAACGACCTGCAGAAAGTAAAAGGGATAGGCCCCAAAACAGCACGAGACATCAGCGAATGGCTGAGATTCGAATAGTATAATGTTATATATGGAAAAAATATGAGTGAATGGGAAATAAATAAGCCGCTCGGGCAATGCTACGGCTCAGGAAAAGCAATCGAATACGGCGATGAATACTTCGGTGCTTTGGTGGAAACCGATGAAGGATTGCAAAGAAAGGATTTCTGCTCCGATTATTGGCAGAATCAAAAGCCGGAGGTGTTCTGCTTCTGGAAAACCAGACTGCCGAATCCCGAGCAGAAAAAACAGATATTCGTAGATGACGATATGCTGATGGCCTTTTTCGAAAGGCTTGAAAAAGAAACAGAGCAGGATAAAATTAACTTCCGTTTCGTTCTAGCGCTGATTCTGATGAGAAAAAGACGCCTCAAATACGACGAAACAAAAATCGAGGACGGCAGCGAAATCTGGCTCTTGAAAGTGGCCGGGGAAAAACACACAGTGGAAGTTATAAACCCCCATCTCGACGAAGAGCAAATCGAGCAGCTCTCGTCCCAGATAGGACAAATACTGCAAACTGATTTATAAATCCGGAGTCGAAATGAATAAAGCGAGATACATTACCACCTGCGTAACTACGTTCCTGATTCTTACCGGCTGCGAGCCGGGGACAAAAAAGCCGCTCTTGGTTTGTCCCGGCAAAAATTCCGTCGCCGAAGCCCTGGCCACCCTGCAATCGCAGTCGGAAAATATGGTCTCACTCTATGCCAGGGGCAAAGCCAGCCTGAAATATTATGACGAGAAAGGCAAAAAACATAAGGAAAACCTCGATGTCAAAATACTCGTGAAATCATCGGATGAAATTTATCTCCAGGGTGACATGTCGGTTGTCAAAAAGGCTATAATGCTCGGCTCGAACAAACGTGAGTTCTGGCTGGCGATAAAACCCAAGGAAATCAGCGAGTACTGGTGGGGCCAGTGGTCCGATCTGGATTCTTCACAGGACATTCTGATAAATCCAAAAACTTTGCTCGAAGCGCTCGGGATAGCCAAAGTCGACCTGCAGGCCGAATGGTCTCTGTCAAACAAAGGCCCTTTCGATATACTTACCATGCGTCAGGAAGGAGTGATAATAAAGAAAATATATGTTTACTGCTGCGATTATACCATAAGAAAAATCGAGTACTTCGATTCGGATGGGCAGGTTTTGGCCCATATAGAAATGGATGAATATAATGAAGTCACCGAGAAATTTGTCGTTCCGAGCCTTATAGAGGTCACCACATACGGCTCAGATAAACATGAAGATTCATTCGGTATCTCATTCAATCTCAATTCGGTGGAACATCGGGAAATAACAGCAAGTCAGAATAAATATTTCATAAGATTTCCACCGAAAGGTTATAAAAACCTCCACAGACTTGAAAATGGCAAGTGGATAATATTTCAGCAGTAAACAAAACGAGAGGAACTTTATGCCGGTTTATCTGCGAGAGAAAATAAAAAAGGGATTGTTCGTACTGGATGGGGCAATGGGAACCCAGCTAATCGCCCGCGGAATTAATGTCGGAACATGCAATAACTATCTCAATATCGAATCCCCCGAAATCATCTCCGATATTCACCTCGCCTACCTGCAGGCAGGCAGTGACGCCGTAATCACGAATACCTTCGGCGCCAATCAATATGCTCTGGCCCGGTACGGACTGCCCAGGGAAGCCGAACAAATAAACAAGGCGGGTGCCCAAATCGCCCGCCGGGCGGCGGGAAATGAGCATTACGTTCTGGGTGATATCGGCCCGACGGGAGATTTTCTGGAGCCTTTAGGCAGCCTGAAACCGGCGGAATGTAAAGATGCTTTCGCACGTCAGGCAAAGGCGCTTCTAACCGGCGGCGTGGACGGCCTTATAATAGAGACAATGACCGCCCTCGATGAGATAATAATAGCAATCGAAGCGGTAAAATCTGTTTGCGGCGATTTACCTGTTTTCGCATCTATGTCATTCGATAAAGCCGGCGACGATTTCAAAACAATGATGGGAGTCGGCGTTGAAGCAATGGCTGCAAAAATAATTTCATCAGGCGTCGATGCCATCGGTTTCAATTGCGGCACATCTACTCTCGATGAATATGTCGAACTGGCGGATAAATTATTCTCGGCAGTGAGGAAATTGTCGGATGATATTTTAATCTTCGCCCAGCCGAATGCCGGCAAGCCGGAGCTTATCGACGGCAAAGCCATTTATAAAGTCACGCCCGAAGATTTTGCCGCAGCAGCGGAAAAAATATACTCCATCGGCATCAACATAATAGGCGGCTGCTGCGGAACCGGCCCGGAGCACATTGAAGCAATAGCAAAAAAGTTGAAATAGTCCACTGGTTTCGGTAGTATGGGAGAAAATAATTTAGAGCATTTTTGGAATTGTGCAAATGATATCTATCGATTCGTGGAAAGGTAAAGCAGAGGATATAGAACTGCTGAAGCGATGCAAAAAGGCCATAAGAAAGGTTGTGCCGGATGCAGACGTAATTTTGTATGGCTCCCGTGCACGCGGAGATGCCGAAGAGTATTCCGACTATGATATTCTCATACTTACTAACGGGCCAATCAGCATGTCACTCAAGAAAAATTTTTATGATTACACTCTTGATCTCGAGCTTGAAACTGGTGCAGTATTAACGTTAATGACCTATGACAGGCTGAAATGGGATACTCCTCTTTACCGTGCTATGCCTTTTCATAAAAATGTTGACCGTGACGGAGTAATTTTATGACGGAGCAGAAGAAAACGTTGATTGCATATCGTATGTAACGAGCACATGAGGCCCTGAGTGAAGCTATAATAATGTTGGATGCAGGTCGAATCAACGCACATGTGAATCGGCTCTATTATGCCTGTTTTTACGCAGTATCGGCTTTGCTTCTAACAAAAGATTTCTCAACAAGCAAACATAGTTATCTCCGCTCACTAATGCATCGTGAGTTTGTCAAAACAGGAAGCATTCCCAAAGAACTTGCAAAGCATTTCGATATCCTCTTTGACAGCCGTCTTGAAGGGGATTATGCAGACTTTGTCCGCTTCAAGGCAGAAGATGTTAGCGGCTGGTTGGAAGTTACAAAGAAGTTTATCGACCATATCGAGAGTCTTGCCCCAAAGCTGACGTGAATAGCTCATCAAAATCAATATAAACAGACCCGCCCATATCAAGGTACTTGCCAACAGAATCCAACTACTCACTAATTAATTGATACCTCATGTTCCCCAATTGGATTTAAATATCTTTGATATATGGTCGATGGTTTTCTGCGTCGCTCCCTGATTTTTTCTGATGACTTCCCGGCCTTTACGTGCGATCCGTTCGGCATATTCCGGCTCGTCCAGGCATTTTTGCATCACTGCAAGCAATTCTTTCTGGTCCTGAACCATAATAGCGCCATGGTTTTCAATCAGCTCGTCCACGGTCTGCTGAAAATTGAAGGCATGCGGGCCGAATATGGTACATTTTCCCAGAGCGGCCGCCTCCATCATATCCGAACCGCCCATAGGCACGAGCGACCTGCCGACAAATATTATTGTTGAGAGGCAGTAGAACTTCCGCAAGTCACCCATCGTATCGCCAAGGATAACAGGTAGTTTTAAGTTTTGAGTTTTAAGTTCTGAGTTTTTAATGGTGCTGTATCGGACAAAATCAAAGCCCGCATCTGCAATCAATTTTGCAACCTCATCGAATCTCTCCGGCTTTCTCGGGACAATCACAAGCCGCAGATCTTTATATTTCTCCTGCCTGTTTAACTGCGTATAGACCTCGAGGATAATTGTTTCTTCACCGGGACCGGTGGCGCCCGCTATCCACAATCTTTCGTCTTTGATATTCAACTGGTTTGCAAGAGTATCCGTTCCTTCTACCTTGTCGGTAATTTGAGCCGTATCATATTTCAGAGAACCGGTGACAATTACACGTTCATCCCGGGCTCCGATTTCTTTGAAACGCCGGGCATACTCCTGCGTTTGGGCAAGGACAAGATCGACTTTCCGGAAGACTCTTTTAACAAATGGTTTAATCCGGCTGTATCGGGAAAAACTTCTTTCGCTGATTCTGCCGTTAACTATTACCACCGGGATGTTTGACCGCCGGGCGAGGTCAACGAAATTCGGCCAAACTTCCAGCTCCATTAACAGGCAAATCGCCGGATTTAGATTGGCAAACGCCCGGCGCATCACACAGGAAAAATCGAAGGGAAAATAAAACACCAGATGCTCTTTACTGAAAAGATTGCTCGCACGGGCAAAACCGGTATCGGTGGTCGTACTTATTACAATCTCGATATCGGGAAATTTTTTATCAAGCTCCGCGACAACGGTTTTTGCCGCATTGACTTCGCCGACGCTTACGGCATGAATCCAGATACATTTTTTCGCGGTATCTTTTCGTATGATTTTACCGAAACGCTGTGCCCAGCCCTGCCGGTAGCGGTTGTGCCTGAGGGCACGATATATAATCACAGGACTGTAAGCAAGTCCGACAAATAAATACAACAAATCCAGGATATATCTCATTCGGTCATCCTAAAAAACAGCAAAGCCGTCAAACAAACGTTTAATGATATTTGCCGAATATGAATATGTCAAACAATTGCCTGATGGAAAAAGGAGGAGAATTCGCAGAGTAAATAATGAAAAAATATGATTATTTTACATATTAACATATTTTTCTTATAAGCAGTCTTACAGAACATCCAGCCATACTTCAACGAATGCGGCAAGATCCCATGTATCGATGAAATTATCGAGATAGAAGTCGCAGTAAGGATTCCATCTAATATCTCCGGGCTTGGTAAGCCAGGCTGATGCAAATATTGCAAAGTCCTCCATATTAATATTATTATCGAAGTTCAGATCAGCATAGGCAAATGGAACCGGTTCAGAGACGTGCAGGAATCCGCTCCCGGTTAGAGAAGGTTCGAAAATTATATTCCTGTTCCAGAAGAAATTCATTCCGAGGATACCATCAAGCAGACCACCTTCGGGAGATTCCATATCAAGTACAACGATTGGAACCCGGGAAAACTCAAGGGCACCACCCCAGGCATTAATCTTGACATAGTCAACGTAGTAGCCCGGTACACCCTCAGTAAGACCTCCTATACCGCATACATCCACAGTGAAATCGGGCTCAAATGGCAGATTGAGTCTAGCAGCCATATTGGAACTCATAATAGAACTCTGTGCGCCAGTATCGACAAGAACGCGCATCATCTGTATAGGATTAGTCGGACTTGGCTCTCCATGCAGGATGCCGATCTCTGCAAAGAAGTTACCACCGAATGGAATCGATGCAGGGCTCATAGACAACAATGTGGGAAACATTGGATCTTCCAGCTCGAAAATGTCAGGATAGTAATTAGCGGTTGTTACAGGAGAAAGACCACCAATTTCCATAGGAATACTCCGCGGGTATACAGGTACGGATGGATCAAATTGGTCGAGTATCTGAATATCAGGTCCAATAAAAGTTTGATCTCCAATAGTTACTCTTTTAGGAGTATCATTGCGAATAACTGTTGTAAAAAAGGAAATCAATGGAGTTCCAACAACCGCGGTTATTACCTCTTCATTAGCACAACTGATTGTGGGCGTAACTACAACTGAAACGTTAGTATGACCGACTACCTGAGTCAGGTCGAGATGACCGTTTTCTAAAATGGCTCCGAGCCCAGCCGCGAAAACACCGATAGGCTGAGAAACTTGAGCATTTATTGTTCCACTAACACCACCAATAGGAAACTCGCTTGTAGTTAGATATTGACCGCTCAAACCGAGAGCTTGAGCGCTCGGATCCGTAGCAAGATCAACAGCCGATCCGCTGTCAAATATGCCGATCACATAGTTCTCACTTGCTGATGAATTGAGCGGCATACCAACATAATTGCTCTGTAATTTGTGTTCAAAGTCAAAATCCACGTAACTGCGTTCATCCGAGGTTGTGATGGCTACCAACGGTGAGAACCCAGCCAGTGGTGGTTTGGAATAACTTGTATAATCCGAGGTGTCAGAATTAGTTAACTGTACAGTGGGTAACTGTCTTGGATTGGAAATCGAAACAATCTTGAAGCTTCTTGAAATTCGGATATTTGTCGATCGGTGCTGCCAGCCGGATTGTTCGGCATAAACATAAGTCCCGCTCAGAACGGAAAATAGAAGTAAAACCGACCAGATTCGCCTAAAGCTGTATAACTTCATTTATCCACCTGTCCAATCCATAATTTACAATAATAAATATTATAGCATATTCGGGCAGGATTTTCACGCGAAAAACCCGTGAACGGCGATGGCATTAACAAACCAACAGTCCCGGCCGTTTCAATCTGCCTCTAAAAATAAGTACCTTTGACCTATGAATATGTGACGTGAAAATCAGTGAAAAAACCAAAAAACCCGGCAAAAACGGCTATATCCTTGACTTACCAGCCATTATAGTATAATAAAGTTGAATGCTTTTCGTCCCCGTAGCTCAATTGGATAGAGCGTTGGCCTCCGGAGCCAGAGGTTGTGCGTTCGAGTCGCACCGGGGATAGTTGATCTTATGAGTGGTAAGATGAGTTTCAAAAAAACCATTTTACAATGAAGTATGAAATGAAATCTAATCCGCAGATTCAAAGGAAAAATAATTTACTGAAAGAGTGCCGCCTAATCAGAACCTGCGAAATTCTCTTGATCATCAACTATAAATAACACTCATCAAATAAGGAATTCGATATGCAATGTTCAAAAATATTCTATCTTGTTCTTTTTCTAATATTTAATCTGCTTTTGCCGCAGAGAGCCGTAGAATCCCGGGAAAATCCCAAAAATATTATTGAAATTAAATCCGTACCCATCAAGAGGTACCATTTTAGCAAGATACATAAAGACGCACAGATGTGGAGCGCTATTTATATCGCGTCAAACGGCAAAATATATGTTGGATTATGTACACATGCCGACGCCGCAAATGTTTACGAATTTGATCCATCGACTCAAACAATGAGACATCTTGCGAATATAACCGAACTTGCCGGAGAAAGAGGCAAAGGTATCTGGACATCCGGCAAAATACACGTACAAATGCAGGAGCTGGATGGATATATTTACTTTGGCTCGTTCTGTGAAGACAACGGTCCGCCGGTAATCGACGCGGCAAGCTATCGTGGTCCGCACTGGTACCGTATCGAAATGAAAACAAGTAAAGTGGAATTACTCAGTTCAATAAATAGCAGTTGGGGATTGATCGGACAGACGATGGACAAGAAAAAACGTCTCATTTTCGGATTGGCGGAAGACGGGCGACTCTACAAATATTATATAGACGACGATTATACGGAGTGCCTGGGAAAAGTTGACTGCTGGGATATATGCAGAACGATATTCTGTGACGACCAGGGCAACGTGTATGGAACGTGTCCGCCCGGCATGGTTTGGAAATATGATACTCAACAGGACAGAATCTTCGATTTTCACTTTACAAGTTTGCCTGTTATCAATCAATCGAGAAGCCTTGCTTATCCAATGTTTGACCGCAATGTTACATGGAGATATATCGAATGGGATCCGGTAGATAACGTCGCCTATGGAATTGTCTGCGGAAGCAATATGCTTTTCAAATATGATGTTCACGACGGACCCGAAGGTAAGTTCACGATGTTGGAACTGATGTGTGCACCTGCATACCGAGCAGGAGATCCAATGGATATACCTTTTGCCACATTAGCCATGGCTCTTTCACAAAAAGAACGAAAAATATATTTCTTCCCCGTCATGTCCGGAGATTTCGATTATGGTGCCATCCAGTTCGATGTAACCGAAAAAAAGAAATTCAAAAATAACATTGATAGCGGCAGTCTTCCGCCGTTGTCCTTTTTAGTCACTTACGATCTCAAAACGGGAACTCGTGAAGACGTCGGTTTACTGCGAACGGAGGACGGTTGTTATGCCTGGGGCATGGGTGGTGCCAAAGCCGATAAACAGGGCAGAATCTGGTTTGTCGGAGCATTCGAGGAAAAAGACGAAGAATACGCAGTCGGTAAAATGAACCGGCGCGGCGCGGGTATGTACAGCATGGGACTGGGTTGTTACGATCCATTCGGCAAGCAATAATATATCGTTATTTGAAGTTTAAGGAAAAGGATTGGATATGAAATCATTAAAATATACTTTCTTTACAACAATCTCATTATGTCTTTTTATTCATACCACAACTCCCGCACAACAATGGGTAAATCCAAACTATGACAATCACAGACTTGACTGCCGGGACTTAGGTTATCCTTCCCAAAACATGATTCCCGCGGACAACAGTTATATCACATCTTTGCTTTCACATTCGAACGGATTAATTTACGGTGCAACCAGCGGCAAAACTCAGTCATATCTGTTTCTATATTACAAATATGTCAACAAGGTCAGGCCTTTAGGTAAAATCGCCGACCAAAAAGGCGTACATCATGGACTTTTGGAAGGCAAAGATGGTGAAATATATATTGGAACGGGGCTGAATATGTTTGCTCCGGTGAAGCTGACAAAAGACTTTCCGGTTCAGAAGTTTGCTATTGAAAATCAATTGTGGAAAGATATCTGTGCCCCCTATGCCGACTATGATGGCGGACATATTTATCGTTATATCCCCAAAACCGGGGATGTCCGGCGTTATAAAATCGAAGACCCCTGCCCGGTTGAAGATCTCGGTATTCCTGTTCCGAAAAATACAATCTATGCAATGACCATGAATCCGAAGAAAACAATAATATACGGAATAACCTATCCGGAGGCCCATTTTTTTGTCTTCGATATAGCATCGAAAAAAACACGTGACATCGGTGATTTCCTCGGGAAGAAAGTTTATAACGGCCCTGAAAGGCACTGGAGAACTGTGCCGAGAGCACTGTATTGCGACCCTGAAACGGGGTATGTATATACATCCGGTAACAATGGTTTTATCTTCCGTTTCAATCCGATCACTGACAAATTTGAAAAAACCAAAATCCGTCTGCCAGGCGAATATTGGGAACGGCTGAAATCTGAGGACTATCCCGTCGTCGAATTTTTCGATACGGATTGCGAGGGAAATCTTTACGCGGCTACTAACGACGGCTACCTGATAAAGATATGCCTCGAGACGGAAGACCGTATCGTGCTCGGCAAACCGAGAGTTATGCGGCGATGCAGAGCAATGAAAGTGGGAAAAGACCATAAGATATACATGATTACCGGCGAACTGGATAAAATCTGTAAATTACATACATACGACCTTGCCGAAAAAGGTGGTTTTACTGAATTAGGACTTTTTGCCGTTGACCGGAGTCCGTACTATCAGGAGAATGCATTTTCGTTGGATTGCATGGCTATCGGTACCGACGGCACGGTCTTCTGCGGTGAAAGTGACAGAAGAGGCAAGCTATATCTTTATATACCCGGCTCCGACACTTTCAAAGGTGATTACAATCCGACAAATCCGGTAATACAAAGAATGGATTATGATACGCCCGCTCTTATCCCTGAAAGTTTATGATTTAATAAATTTTCAGCGAACGGCCTTTACGCCGCCGCCTTTTAGTGCCCTGTTGACCTCCGCCAAAACTGCCTTTTCATCTATACATGTGATATCTCCCGGTGTCTCCTGGACTAAAACGCCGTGAGCGGCACCCCAGTTGACGGCGGTCTCCAGGTCATTACCTTTGAGCAAAGCCGCAAGGACGCCGGAGGCAAAAGAATCTCCGCCGCCTGTCCGGTCCCTGATGGGGACATTTTCCCTGACCGGCGCCTCGTAAAAAACGCCGTTGATTGCATCGTATAAAATCGCGCCCCAGCTGATTAAATCCGCGTTATGGGCGCCTCTCCACTGAGTTCCAATCAGACTCAAATTAGGCAAATCCTTCGCTACCTGCAGAACGGTTTGTTTATAAGCTTTTACCCACTCGGCATAAGGGGCGTTTTTGGGCGCTTTGGTTTCATAACCGAGGGCATCGGCCAGGTCTGAATCGTTACCGACAAGCATACCCAGATGCGGCGCGAGCTTTTTGTTAATCGCCCTTGCTTTGCTTTTGTCCGGCTCAACCTTCGATCTGTAATTAAGGTCGGCGCTTACAAATGTTCCATGCTCGGCGGCTTTGCAGGCAGCCTCAATGGCAAGGTCTCCTGTTTTCGGGCCTATCAAAGTTAAAATTCCGCCGGTATTAAAGACCCTTACGCCATGCTTGCCGAACAGTTCGTCGAAATCAAAATCCCCCGGCTCCAGTAATCTTGCGGCACTGTTGCCGCGATAGTATGTCGTATCGGACGGCAGTATCCCGGCACCGTTGTATGTAAAATTCACTCCGTTCGATATCGTGCCCTTTTTGTCGGTCGAATATTTCGTACCGTCGTTCTTAGTATTCCACCAGATGATTTTACTCGTATCAACGCCTGCTTCCCTCATCTGGTTCCTGATATTATGCCCGATTGGGTCATCGACCAGTGCAGTTAAAACCACCGTACGCAAACCGAACGTATATGCCAGGCCGCAGGCGACATTGGTTTCTCCGCCGCCCTGGGATATTCTGATATGATCCCGGACTCTGGCGGTCGGAACATCCCGTGGATCCAGCCTCAGCATAACTTCACCTAAAGACATACCATCATAACAGCACGACTCAGGGGATTTTATTTCGTTGTACTTTATGATATTAGCCATTTTTTTCCCTCATAAATACGGATTATACCAGTTGATACATTCAAACCGACCTGCATTTCCAGAAAGAAGGATGTTACCAATCGAGCCGCCACCTCACAAGCGAAAAACAGCAAACTAACAGAATTGGCTTCGTTTTCAATTTTTTCTACAAATCCACAACTTTAGGATTTCGGAATTAGGATTTCGAGTTTCCGCCACAGGCCGGCGAATTGGGTTCGTTTTTATCCCGGCGAAGTCGCAGACGAAGCCGGATTTCTCGTAATCCTTTTATTTCAAAGAACTTACACTATCTTGCCCAAATTAACATTGGCTTCGTTTTTTCAAAAAGGGTCGATTTGTAGAGAACGCTCTACATCTGTCGAATTGCCCATGTACAAATTGTTTAGCCGTTGCCGGTACGGCTACGGTTGACCGCGGACAGACTTCGGCGAGCTCAGTCGAGCCGTGCCCGCGGCTAACATATTTTAATTACCCCCATTTTATTTCGTTATTCATTATTCGGTATTACCACTATGAACTCTCTGTAGTTCATAGCGTATTTTACCCCAAAACCCCCTTAATGCAACGAAAAACTGCGTTTTTTTACCTCGTGAGATGGAATTTCCTACCTATCTAATGGGGTAGCCGATAAATGACGGTTTTTCGAAGATAAGCTGTCATCCCTTCGACAAGCTCAGGACGGAGCCTGAACGAAGTGAAGTATCTGGCCAACGAATTGTCATATATATACAATATTTATATACACCGAATACGTAAAGCGCGTACGCGCTTTACGTATTCGCTTATTCTTATGTCTTTGTCTGGGCTGGAGTTACTTTCTTTATTTTAGATTATGTTTTTATACCCCGTGAGATAATTTTTTTAAAAATCTCACGGATTGAATCAATATTTATCTCCCCACAAACGCCTTATTAAATAGTGGCTCGTCTCTCGTGGCTCGTGTTTGGTCTATACGCTGAACGCTGAAAAACGGCTTGTAGTTACTCATTGAAAAGATATAATTTCAAACAGCAACTTTGATCGAGCAACAAAATGTATCTTTTGTCGCTGTTCGACATACGATATACAACATACGAACGACGAAAGTTAGATGCGAGTTTTTCAATTGATTATTTCGCCGAAGGAAGGCTTTTGAGGATGAGAATTTTAATAAGGCAGTGTCACATAAATTTTAATAGATGATTGTCCACTTTTTATGAGAACTAAATGGTGACGATAATAGGGTACGTCCCAATCCTGTTCGGCACTTACTTTGCTATATTCGTTTCAAAAGCGAGGTTAATACATTTACTTGTATCATATAGAACAGCGAAGCGGTCAGCAGCTTATTTCAGCGCAGCATAAAACGCAGCAGCAAT
>Ga0272441_10002822_pt1 | contig 34467 bp, 24 predicted proteins | sample SSMProp6N_FD_193582 | JGI IMG/M metagenome (GOLD analysis project Ga0272441, IMG submission 193582) | Marine sediment archaeal communities from Little Sippewissett salt marsh, Falmouth, MA, United States - SSM-Prop-6N | ecosystem: Environmental > Aquatic > Marine > Wetlands > Sediment ... | reverse complement strand
ATTTCATTGATGGCATAATTATTTGTAACATAATCTCAGGTGAAAACAAATATCTGCACCACTCATTTTTTGCGCCGGAAGTTTTCACCCTTGTTCTTTTTATTGTCACCGTCATTTTAACGCCGACCATCTTTAGAGGAAATCCTATGCTGAACAGCACAAAAAAAACCGGTTTTTTTCTCGGTCCCGTTCTTTTCCTGATCGTCTGCCTTTGCCCGCCACCGGCGGGCATGCCCCCGGCCGCCGCCAAAACCGCTGCCGTCGCAGTTCTGATGGCCATCTGGTGGATCACGGAAGCCATTCCGATTCCGGCCACATCCCTGCTGCCGATCGTCCTTTACCCCGTCCTGGGCATCATGGACGCAAAAGCGGTCACCCGCCCCTATGCCAACCACCTGATCTACCTTTTTATGGGCGGATTTTTCATTGCCGTCACCATGGAACGCTGGAATCTTCACAAACGAATCGCCATGAATACCCTGCGCATATTCGGGGCCTCTTCCGTTTACATGGTCCTCGGGTTTATGACGGCAACCGCCTTTCTCTCCATGTGGATCAGCAACACCGCCACCACCATGATGATGGTCCCCATCGGACTGGCCATCACCCGGCAGGCCCGGGAATATTATCAGGGGCCGCCGGACCAGTTCAAATTCGATACCTGCCTGATGCTGTCCATCGCCTATGCCGCCTCGATCGGGGGGGTCGGCACCCTGATCGGCACACCGCCCAACGGGGTTCTGGTCAGTCAGATCGACAGGCTCTTCAATGTTGAAATCAGCTTTGCCCAGTGGATGCAGGTGGGTCTTCCGCTGGTCGTCATCATGGTCCTTCTGGCCTGGCTGCTCATGACAAAGGTCATTTTCCGGCTGGAAGACGTTCTGCTGCCCGAAGGCAAAAGCTTCATTACCGCAGAGCTGGCAAAACTGGGCAAAATCAAAAAGGAAGAACTGATGATTATCGGCGTGGGGGTTTTCGTGTCTTTGTGCTGGATCTCCCGCTCTTTTCTGTTTCAGCACCTGGGCCTGGAACAGGTCAGCGACGCCACCATCGCTGTTTTCGGCGCCCTTCTCCTTTTCATCCTTCCGTCCGATTTTGAAAAAGGCCGATTTCTGCTCGACTGGAAAACCGCGGTCAAAATCCCGTGGGATGTCATTCTGCTTTTCGGCGGCGGGCTGGCCCTGGCCGCCGGTCTGAAAGCGTCGGGACTGGCCCTGTGGATCGCAAATCACCTGACCCTCATGGCTGCGGCCCATCTGCTGGTATTTATTTCTTCCACGGTACTGGTAACGATTTTTCTGACAGAGGTCACTTCCAATACCGCCACGTCCGCCCTGTTGATCCCCGTCATGGCCGGTACCGCCGTTGCCATGAAGATTCATCCCTTCGGCCCGGCCGTTGCCGCCTGCATCGCCGCGTCCTATGCCTTTATGCTGCCGGTGGCCACACCGCCCAATGCGGTGGCGTTCGGGTCCGGACGGGTTACGATTGCCGAAATGGTCAAAGCGGGAATCTGGCTGAACATCATCGGCACCATTTTAATTACGGCCGCCGTCATGGTCGTGATGCCGTATTTTTGGGGAATCGATCTATCGGTGATTCCGGAATGGGCCATAAATGCCGTATTAAAGTAGGAAAAGAAGCGCAAAAAACAGTAATAAAAGGCAGCTTGGAGCTGTTATTTGATATCTATCAATTATTTTTGAAATTATTTCTTTATGATACATTATATTGCATTTATTTTAAATATTTTGATAATTAAATTTAATATTTTACCAATATGTCATTTTATTGATACATATTATATCTTAATAACCGTCTGATCCGGCCGGGCAGGACCGCCTTTGGCCAAAGCCCTAGGCATAGATCGGCATGATTCCACCCGAATCATCGGCGCGGGTACGGCCGTTAAACCGGTTTTGCGTCAGCATGCTGACGGTACCTTCAAGTTCCGCAAGGGGAAACGGTTTGTAGAGCACCGGGCAGGAAATTTGATCAAAGAACTTCCGGTAATCCCCGTTGCAGCTGTTACCGGTTGCAAAAACAATCCGGTCAAGCATATCCGGCCGGTAAGAGGATACGAGCTGATAGAACTCCATGCCGTTGACAACGGGCATGTCCATATCGGACAGGATAACGTCATAGTCCGATTCCTGGATCTTTTTAAAGGCGACACTGCCGTTTTCCGCCGCTTCCGTGGTAAAGCCCATCTCCTCGAAAAAAGCCTGAAACATCATCCTGAGCGAGTCATTGTCTTCTATGATCAGAACCTTCACGCAATTGTCTCCGGTTACGGTTTTTACTGTTTGATCATATTTTATGCAAGCTGTATGCCGACCTAGGCAAATCAGCACCCATTAACCATATTTAACATTAATATTAATTAAATAACTATAAAAAGACATAATAAACACAACCCATCGCCTTGAAAAAAATTCGTTTTTGAGAAACCCCGAGGCAAAAAGTACTTGTATTCGGACAAATCCGGTTGCGGCGTCATTTATGCGACAGCTGACAAAAACCGATTATGGTGCCGGCCGCAACATCCGCAGTGCCGGTTCATTGTCCACCGGCACAAAACCATTGAGTCTCCTGAACAATGAATTGACATTCGAAGATCAATATCGGATAAGTATTTTATACGGGTCACCTTCTGCAAAGGACTTTCTATGGGCAAAAACAATATTATATTTTTGGAAGTTATCGAATGGCTGGACGAATCCGGAAAAGAAATCGTCCACAGAATTCCGGCGTCAGGCTCCGGAGAAATCAAGTACGGCGCGCAGCTGATCGTCCGCGAAAGCCAGTCCGCTGTTTTTTTCTACAACGGCAAAGCCTATGACGCGTTCCCGCCGGGGCGCCATACCCTGCAGACCGCCAACATTCCGCTGCTGACCAAGGTGCTGAGCCTGCCCTGGGCCATGACCAGCCCGCTGCGGGCGGAAGTCTATTTCGCCAACATGAAGGTCTTTCCCAATCTGAAGTGGGGCACGCGCGATCCGGTGGCGTTCAAGGATTCCCAACTGGGCCTGATCCGGCTGCGGGCTTTCGGCATGTTCAACATTCAGGTGATTCAGCCGGTCCTGTTCATCAACGCCCTGCTCGGCACGCAGGGCATCTTCCATACGGCAGAAATCGAGGAATACCTGAGCAAGGTGATCGTTTCCCGGTTCAATGATTACCTGGGCAATCACCTGGATACATTTATCGACCTGCCGGGCAAATACGACGATCTGGCCGAAGGCCTGAAGAAAAAGCTTCAGAACGACTTCTCCCGTTTCGGCCTGGGGCTGCAGGAGCTCTACATTAATTCCATCACCCCGCCCCCGGAGGTACAGCAGGCCATTGACGACAAGAGCCGGCTGGGCGTCTTCGACGATCTGAACAAATTAATGAAAATGAAAGCGGCCATGGCCTTTGAAAAAGCATCCGATGCGCAGGGCACGGCCGGCGCCGGGCTGGGCATGGGAGCCGGGCTGATGATGCCGGCCATGTTCAGCAGCATGGTCCGGGACCCGCAGACCGGCGGGACGCCAACGGCGGCCGCCGTCTGCCCGGACTGTAAAAATCCGGTCAGCCAGGACGCCCGGTTCTGCCCCAGCTGCGGACACCAGCTGGTTGTTTTCCGGCAGTGCCCCCATTGTGGAAAAAACATTTCGCCCAGCGCCCGTTTTTGCGCCCGGTGCGGACAGCCGGTGGAGCAGAAGCCCGTGGAAAAAAAGTGCCCGCACTGCAGCGGCCTGAACCTGCCGGATGCCGTATTCTGCAATCAGTGCGGGGAAAAACTTGAATAGTTCCTGGCATATTGAAGAACAGTGCCCGCAGTGCGGCGCCCCCATTATCCTTGAAGAAGCAGACCGTATTCTCACCTGTTCCTTCTGCCGGGTGCGGCTGTACATCCTCTCTGCCGGTTTTTCAAGGTATTATTTGCCACCGGCCGAAAACATCACGGACGAGATTATCTACGCCCCCTACTGGCGCTTTCGTGGCATGTCCTTTTCTTTCCGCCAGTGCCGGGTGGAAAACCGCATCATCGATACCAGCCGTCTGGCTTTGGGCCGGAATATCCTGCCGTCGTCCCTCGGTTTCCGGCCCCAGACCCGCAAACTGCGCTTCCTGGAACCGGACCCGCGGGCCAAATTTCTCAAGCGGAAAATCTCCCTGAAAAAAATCATGGCCGAGATAACGGCTTCAGAAAATGCCCCCCGCGGGACAAACACTGCCGCCGGTTTATTTCACCGGGGATTTATCGGCGAAACCGTCAGTCTGATTTACGCGCCTTTTTATCTGAAGGACTACAAATTTTATGACGCCATTCTTCGGGAACCCGTAAAGACGGCGCCGGAACCGAAAAGACCGCGCTCGATTCCGCTGGACAGCCAAACGGACTGGAAACGCACCTTTCTACCGACCCTGTGTCCGCTCTGCGGGTGGGACATGGGCGGAGAAAAAGAAAGCTGCGTCCTGGTATGTACCGGCTGCGGCAATGCCTGGAAAGCCACCCCTTCAGGATTCAAACGCATGGCCTGTGAAATCGTCACGGCTACCGGTGAGAACATTCTCCATGTGCCGTTCTGGAAAATGGAAACCCGAATCCAGGCAATGGAACTCTCCACCTACAGCGACCTGGCCCGGCTGGTAAACCTGCCGAAAGTGCCGCAGAAGACCTGGCCGGATCAAAAACTTCATTTCTGGTCACCGGGCTTCAAGATCGCCCCCCAAATCTTTTTACGGCTGTCGAGACAGTTAACGCTGGCAAACTTACCCCCACAGAAAGCCGCCGGGGCCCGGACAGCCGGAATTTCCCTTTTTCCGGTAACCCTGCCGGCAACGGAAGCGGCAGAAAGTGTGCGAATCACCCTTTTTCAGCTGTGTCTCAACCGGGAAAAGGTGTATTCTCAGCTGCCGCAGGCGAAAATCACCGTATTGAACCGGCAGCTGGTCTATCTGCCCTTTATAATTCGGGCAAATGAGATTGTTCAGCATCATCTGAGATTCAGCATCAGTAAAAATGCACTGAATATCGGCAGAAGGCTCTAGAGAGCATCCCGGACCGGCGCAAATAACAGGAATAACCAGATACATCTTGCGTTTTTGGGGGTAAATTGCTATCAAAGTATAAAATTTTTCCGCAATTGACCGATAAAACCCATAGTATGCCTTTGCAGCAGGCATAAAAAATTTTATCCCGGTCAGTCTCCGGAAACGGAATGTGAAAGGTATCTCTCTTTTTACAGGAAACCTTTTTAACACGGCTGAAGATGGACGAAAAAACCCCCGACGAAAAAAAACAGAAGAACGAAACCGATTTTGTGCTTGAACCTGAGCACGGCGAACCCGACGGGACCTTGAACGCCGCCCCGGAAAAGAAAGAGATCGCCGGTTCAAATGTTCAACCGGAACCTGATGAAGAAACACCGGCCGCCGAAAATATCACGCCGGATCCGGAACCACCGACCGACGAACCGCAGATCGACCTCGAACCGCCCGAACCGGGAACTCCGACCGAAGAACCACAACTCGACCTCGAACCGCCCGAACCGGAACCACCGGCCGAAGAACAGACCGCCGCCTCGGTATCGAAAAAACAGGAAACGGATGAAGAAATCGTCGTTGTTACGAAACTGAAACCGGATGGTTCAAAAAAGAAAGCCCCTGCCGGTCAAAAGAACAATCCAGAAAGAGGCATTTCGCGGCGCTTTGATCCCCGAAGAACCAAGGTCGATGAAAACGGCAAAGAAATTTTTGCGCCCCAGATCGCCTTTGACCCCAGAAAAACCAAGGTCAATGAAAGCGGCAAAGAAATTTTTGCGCCCCAGATCGCTTTTGCCAAAGGCATTGCCCAGGACGGCCCCCCGGCCAGGACACCGGCCGACCTGCTGAAAAACCCGAAAACCATGGCCGGCGCCGCTGCGGCGATTGTCATTCTTGCTGCGCTGCTGTTTTTCCTCTTGAAGCCCGAACCGGAACCGGTTCCGGCCCCGCAACCGCCGTCCCAAAAAGCAGCCGTTCAAAAGAAAAAGGCCGAAAGCCCCGCACCCCCAAAAGAACCTGAAAAGACAGCACCGGTCGAAAAAAAGCCGCCTGAAATTGTCTATCGGAAATACACCGACAAGGCTTTTTCCGTCAGCCTGCCGGCCGGGTACAAGGTTATGGCCGATCCCGGATCGGGGCTGCGAAAACGGTTCTTTCTTTACGGAAAAAAGATCAAGGTCCAGGTCCTTTACTGGGAACAGGCCGGCAAATGGGATGCCGAGGAAATGATGTACAACAAGATAGAAAAAATCCAGAAAACCAAAAACAGTGCGAACGCCCTGCGCGTCAACAGCTACCGCCTGATAACCCTCAGCAACAGCCGCGGATATGAAATCGCCATGAGCGGTATTCGCAACTACACCTACTCGAGGGCGAAAATATATGCTTTTTACGCAAAGGGAAAAATGTTTCTCATCGATATCGACTGTAAGGATTCGAAAAATCCCGATACCCTGAAATTGTTCAACGCGCTCACGGATGCCATCAAGAAGACCCTGCATGTCCACGGATAAACCGGTTGGCGCAACATCCTGCTGAAAGGGAACCAGACTTGAACCAGAAAATATCCGCTGCCGATACCTATGCCTATATCGACACCCAACGCGCGCTGAATGACCTGACCGCAAAAATGGCCAAAGCCAAACGCGTGGCCGTGGACACCGAGGCGGACAGCCTGCATCACTACTTTGAAAAAGTCTGCCTGATTCAGCTGACCATCACCGGCGCCAACTATATTATCGATCCCCTGGCTGATGTCGACCTGTCCGGTTTCCTGAAAACCCTTTCGCAAAAACCGCTGGTCCTTCACGGCGCCGACTATGACCTGAGAATGCTGCAGAACTCGTTCGGCTTTTACCCTGGAAACAAAATCTTCGATACCATGATCGCGGCACGGCTGCTGGGGTATGAAAAGCTGAGCCTCGCCGCCCTGGTAGAACACTTTTTCGGCATTGCCCTGACCAAACAGGGCCAGAAATCGAACTGGGCCAAACGGCCGCTGTCCGCCGCCCAGCTGGACTATGCCAGCAGCGACACCCGGTACCTGGAATCCATTGCCGACAGCCTGGCCGCGGAACTAAAACGCCGACACCGGCACCGCTGGCTGGAGGAAACAGTCGCGGCTATGGTCAAATCGACCGCCAGCAACCGGCCGCGCGACCCGGACGATGCCTGGCGCATCAAGGGCGCGGGCCTGCTGGAAAGGCACCAGCTCATCTTTCTTCAGAAACTGTGGCAGTGGCGCGACAAAATCGCCGCCCGCAAAGACATTCCCACCTTCAAAATCATGGCCAACAGCCAGATGCTCGACCTGGCGGTCTGGGCCGCGGACCATCCGTCAAGCCCGGTGGAAGATTTTCCCGCCCTGCCGGCCGGCTATTCGCACAGCCGGGTGCAGGCGCTGCAGAAGGCCCTGACCCGGGCCGCAGCCGTGGAAAAGAAGGACTGGCCGGAATTCCGCAAAAAGAAAAAAACCGTCCATCACCAGCCGGGATACCGCAAGCTGGTGAAAGCGCTCAAGGAAGCATGCACAGCCATCGCCGCAGACCTGGACCTGAATTCATCCGATGTCGCCAACAACGCCGCGCTGGAAGAAATCGCCGGCAAAAGACCGCGGTCCCTCAAAGAGCTGTACCGATGCGAAAACATCCTGCCGTGGCAGGCAAAACTCCTTTACCCCGCGATCCGGACACTGATCCGCTAGGAGTTTGTCGGAATACTCCCTTTAGGAATTTAAAATACAGATTAGGGCTTTCTTAAAAAAAACCAGCTAACATCAGCATTCACAGGAGCACAAAAGGCGGACGGCATTGGCAATATCGACTTCATCATTGAAAACATTTCGCTCACAGTCCGCATTCCTTTAATTCGGGGGACACCGTACTAATTAATTTTCCTAACAAATCTCTGGGATATTCCGAGGGCAGTATACTTAATTAAAAACTAAGCGGGGACGTAAAAAAATAAAACTCTAACAAGTCGCTGGAGAAATAGACGTGCTTAAAACTACGCGTCTTTCAGCGCCGGCGTTGAGCAACTCACTTAACGAGGAAAACCGTGCAGTTCGACACTTTTCTTCAAAACACAGAATTGATCCTTGCAGAAGGCGCTGTTTACGAACGATTACGCAATCATTCTTCAATCGAGTTTGATCCGCACCTGGCCCACGCGGCATGCATCTATGACCCGGCAGCAGCAAGAATCCTGGAACAAGTATACCGCGAGTATCTCGATATCGGACAAAAAAACCACCTGCCCATGGTCGTCTCGACCCCCACCTGGCGGGCAAACCGGGAACGCCTCAATCTCTCTGCCTATAAAAATCGCCGCGTTAACCAGGACAACGCCCGGTTTTTAACTGATATTCGCAAAAGTTACGGGGCCACCGGCCGGCCGCCGATCTTTATCGGTGGGTTAACGGGACCACGCGGGAATGCCTACCGACCAGAGGAAGCATTATCAAAAGATGAAGCCGTCTCGTTTCATACCTATCAGGTAAAAGCCCTTGCGGAGGCCGAACTGGATTTCCTGTATGCGACGACCCTGCCGGCAGTATCGGAGGCATCCGGTATCGCCACGGCAATGGCAAAAACCGGTTTGCCGTATATCTTGAGCTTTGTGATTCGGGCCAATGGCAGGCTGCTGGATGGCACTCCGCTTGATCAGGCCATTCAAGACATCGATGCAGTAACGACCCGGCCCCCTATCGGTTACGGAGTGAATTGCGTGCATCCAACGATTTTATTGCAGGCGTTGACCCGAAAAGAAATTGAAAAAAAATCATTGACCGGGCAAATAATCGTTTTTGCGGGCAATACATCAGCAAAAAGCCCGGAGGAACTGGATTGCCTTGAGGAAATCGATACGGAAGCGTCAGACCGGTTTGCCGAACTGATGGGGACCGTGTACCGGCAATATCACATTCCAATCCTGGGGGGATGCTGCGGAACCGGAACCGATCATATCAAAAGCCTCGCGGGCCAACTCAAAACAGAAAGGCTTAACCGGCACGACGCCACCGGGGTTGGGCCAGGCTAACTGTTTACTGTTTTGGGTGTCACGATCAAAACAAGGCTCCCAAACGCGCGCTATCCGCTTTTCGGGACCTGAAAAGGATAACCCCGCCGCAAAAAAACAGTGGCGACTGATGTGCGGCGTGTTATCATCATAAGAAAGGAAAGCCCCATGAATTTTCGTCTTAAAATATACCTGTCGATATTCACCGTACTGCTGTTTACGGGTATCAGCGGCTTCATGATCCTGGAAGACATGTCTTTTATAAATGCGATCTATTTTTCAATTGTCACCATGGCGACCGTGGGCTACGGCGACATTCATCCCCAGACCGAAATCGGCAAAATCCTGGTACTGATCATTATTATCGGGGGTGTCGGCACCTTTCTCGGCATCATCGCTTCCATCACGGACCTGTTTGTCAACCGCCGGGAGGAGGAAATCCGCCATCAAAAGATCAATATGGTCACCAGCCTGTTTTTCAGCGAAATGGGAAACGATCTGTTGAAACAGTTTGTCCGGTTCGACCCGGCGGTTAAAACCCTGCATAAAAACCTGAAAATTTCAGCGGACTGGGAAAATGAAGATTTCGACCGGGCGCAGCGTTTCCTGCGTCAACATCCCCTTTCGGTCCGCTTGCGGCCGGACGACATGGCAGCCCTGCTCAAGTTCCTGCAAAACAAATCGGGTCTGCTGTTGCGGCTGATAGAAAATCCGATCCTTCAGGAACACGAAAATTTTACCGAACTGCTGCGGGCCCTGTTTCACCTGCGGGATGAACTCCTGCACCGCGAGGGCTTGTCCGGATTGCCGGATACCGATCATGAACATCTCGAGGGTGACATTTCGCGGGTCTATAAACTGCTGGTATCGGAATGGCTGCGCTATATCCGCTACATCCAGAAAAGTTACAGCTACCTTTTTTCGCTGGCGGTCCGCGTAAATCCTTTTGACCCGGAAGCCACCGCTGTGGTGAAATAATTGTACCACATGAAAGTTTAAATAATTATACAGTCTGTAAGATATTCGCCCCAATACGGGGGAAACACCCGGCAAACAGGTTTTGAAAACGTCACCGCACCAACGGCGGATGCAAACATTTACAAGGATAAAAAATGAATAAAAAACCCGTCAACCCGTTACTGCTAATCGGCATGATCGGTATTTTTACTGCCGGCAGCCAGTTTATTGCCGATATGTACCAGGCCTTTTACGGCAACCGGAATATTTACTGGACCCATCAGTCGATGAAACTGCCGATTCACAAAACCGGCAATGACCTTCAACTGTTCATCAGCGGTAAACCGATTCAAAAACACCTTGCCGACCGCACCCTTTTTGCCGCGGATAAAAACGGGCACCGTTATCCGGTTGTTTCAGAAGATATTGCTGTCCGAATAAACAACTGGCACAGGGTAAAATCGCGCATACTGACAAAAGCCGTTTTCACCGGAGGCCTGTTGGCCATATCCCTGACCCTGCTGATCACGGGTATTTTTCAGGTATTCGGCAACCGCAGGCGGACCGGAAACAACCTTCAAGACAAACAACCGGAAAAAATCAGAAAGGAAAAAAGCAGTGAATCAAACCGTTAAAATCATGCCGTGCCTGGACATGCAGAACGGGCGCGTTGTCAAGGGCGTCCATTTTGTGGACATCAAGGATGCCGGAGATCCGGTGGAATGTGCACGGGCCTATTGCGCAAACGGCGCGGATGAACTGGCCCTCCTGGACATTACCGCCACAGTGGAAGCCAGGGCCACCATGCTTGACGTGGTTCAGCGCGTCGCCGCTGTCACCACCGTGCCCTTTACCGTCGGCGGCGGCATATCCGACGTCACATCCGCCGAGCAGGTGCTGGCCGCGGGCGCCGACCGGGTGTCGACCAGCAGCGCGGCCTTTCGCAAGCCGGAACTGATCGAGGAAATGGTCCGGTTACTGGGCGCCGACAAGGTGACGGTGGCCATCGACGTGGACCGGAACCCGGCCATGCCCTCGGGCTACGAGGTGTATATCGACGGCGGCCGAACCGCCACCGGTGCCGACGCGATCGAATGGGCAAAACGGGTTGACGGCTACGGCGTTCCGGTCCTTCTGCCGACCAGCAAAGCGGGCGACGGCGCACGGACCGGTTACGATCTGCCGGTTATCACAGCCATCCGGAAGGCGGTCTCGGCCGAGGTCGTGGCCTCCGGCGGTGCCGGGGAACCGGTCCATTTTTATCAGGCGGTGGAAGCCGGCGCCACCATTTTACTGGCGGCATCCGTATTCCATTTCGGAACCATCGACATCGGGGATTTGAAAGCGTACCTGCGCAGCCGGGGCGTTACCGTCCGCTGAGCCAAGACCGCCTGCTCAGACAGTACTGGGACATTCCGCAATGCCAAATTGCGGCCTCGGTGGTTCTTTGCAAGCGAAAAAGTAAAGCGGATTCCTGCTGAAACAATCACAATAAGATCCGCTGAAAGCAATTCTCCCGCGCCGGAGCCGTCCCAGTTTTTTTCATCCACGCCTGCCAGCGACTTGAAAATCACTCCAAATCGGTTAAGTATAAACAGGACCGGTTTCAAGCCGGCCTGTGGAATAATACCGACCCCTTAAACAGACGGTGACCGATGATGGCCCCTCCCGAAAACAGCCGCAAAAATACCCTGACCAACCTTATCCTGGGCCCGATAGACCGGTTTCAACTGAACCATCTTGAGTTCACGGCGGTCAATTTCTGCTGCGCCGTAATTGCGGGCCTGATGTCCTGCTCCGACCTTCTGCTGGACCTTGGCCCCAGGTACTACAGCGTCTCAATTTCGGCTACCATCATCTTCATCTACTACAAATCACGGGTAACGGATGATTTCAGGAAATTTCTTCTGCCGTTTATCACGGCAATGTTCTTTTTCATTTTTTATGTCTGGTTCATGCTGGGTGGGATTACCGGCGTATATCTGCTGATCGCGTTGTCCTTTTCTGCCATTATTCCAATCATTGTGGAAGGCAAATCAAGATATTTTGTCCTGTTTGTCCTGTTTCTGGCCGTCACATTCATGTGCACCGTGGAAATCGATTATCCCGGCTTTATTTTTGCCCAAAAGAACCGCACCTCCCGTCTGCTGGACCTCTATACCAGCACTGTTCTGCTCGGCATCGGACTGGTCCTCTATTTTTCACTGGTCATGCGAAGCCACAAGAACCAGGCATTACAGATAAAATCATTAAACCGGTCGCTGGAAAAAACCAACCGCCTGCTGACCGCGCGCAATAATGAACTGCAATCGGCCCTGACCGAAATCAAGACCCTGCAGGGGATTCTGCCGATCTGCGCATCCTGCAAAAAAATCCGGGACGATTCCGGATACTGGCACCAGGTGGAGGCCTACGTCCAAAACCACTCCGAGGCTGAATTCAGTCACAGTCTCTGTCCGGACTGCGCCAGAAAGCTCTATCCGGACCTGCATGAGGAAGACCCTTCCTGATCCATTCATTTTCGGTTGGGGCACAATAATGAATCGACCGGTAATACAAACCGGCCCGGGCGCTGCGTAATAGCGCCTGGAGGCAGCACCTTATCCCATGGACAACGGTTCTTAACCTGAGATTTTATCCCGTCCGAAAAAAGATGGACGAAAACGCACATATCGCCTATTTTAATGCTACGCTTCGTCCCCGCCGGCGGCGGGAGATCCGCTGGCCTTGAACGAATACGGGGAATCCCGGTCGTCAGGTTTGGTGGTTTGGATCGATACCGCCGGGTGGAACAAAGTAAACCTTCACGTGTGTGGCAAGGACACTTAAGCGAATTTTTTGTTGTTGCCCGAAGGTTCCCGATCACATATTTCCTGAACAAGTAAAAACAGGCGCATATGACCGCAACAAATCATAAAAACAGTTCATTGCCGCACCGGTATTTAAACATACTCAGGGAACTGGGCTGCCGCCTGTCGCCTGAAACAGAGATCCTGGATCTGGGCTGCGGCAGCGGGCACACCGTTTCGGAACTGCGCGCCCTGGGATACCGCGCCTTCGGCTGCGACCTCCGTTTCAAACAGCATGACGAAACCGATACGGCCGCCCTGCAGCGCGAAAACATTCTCCGGCGAATTGATACATCCCCCTACCGGCTGCCCTTTGCAGACAATCACTTCGACATTATCATCAGCGACCAGGTGTTTGAACATGTTCGGAACTACGAAGAGACCATTTGCGAAACAGGCAGAATTTTAAAATCCAACGGCTGCTGCCTGCATGTCTTCCCGGCCCGCTTAAAACCCATCGAGTCCCATACCCGTGTTCCGTTCGGATCCATCATTCGGTGCTATCCCTGGTTGCTGTTCTGGGCAACAATGGGTATTCATAACCGCTTCCAGCATGGATTTTCGGCAAAGAAAAAAGCCGCCCTGAACTACGAGTACCTGACGAGCAGCACCTGTTATCTGCCTGGCAATAAAATTATCGCGGCATTTGAAAAATACTTCAGCGAGGTATTTTACGCAGAAAAACTCTTTTTAAAGCATTCCGAAGGCGGCCGGTTTGCCTGTCACCTGTCCGGCGTCATGCCTTTTATCCCCCGCCTTTACCGCACCTTTAGAGCCCGGGTCCTGGTTGCCAGAAACCCTTTCAAAACCGTTTAGACAAACAGGACGGTCACTATGCAAAACAGCAACAGCGCTTCCCCGACCAGCAGCGGGTTTTTCGGAAACAAAAAGGTAAAGCTGCCGTCCGCGTGGTCCGTCTCGAACCAATGGACCTTCCGGTGGACCCGGTGCAGAAAAGCAGCCAGGGGAATTTTATCGGCAAGGCCGCGTCTTGAATGGTAAAGCATAGCAATCAGGTCCGGCAGCAGGCCGAAAAACGCGGCCAGCGCAAACAGGAAGGGGTGTCCGAAAAGCAGCGCCGAAGCGATAAAAATCAGCGGGCCCGGAACCGTTTCAATAAGGGTGGGAAGCACTTTTTTAAAAATCGTGTCCGGCGTGGCAATATACCCGTGAGGTATGGTATCCAGCGCATAATGAAGCAAAAGCGATCCGCCGCTCAGAACCGCCGCCTGGGGAACGGGCCCCATTCCGGAATTTATGGTGTACGAGGTCAGAAGACACGAAGCGGCAATGTGAGTTGTGGGCAGCATAAAACACCGGGGATTAAAGATTATCAAACAGATGTCATTGTAAAGAGACTCAGCTGAAACAGCAAGCGGAAAGCCGCGTCATCTTTTTTCCAGACCATGGCACTTATCGTCTGTCTCACGCCGGGTTCACTCAATCTCAATTTTTCCGATCAGTTGCTCGATCTCCAGCAGAGTAATCCGAGCCCGATAGCGGGCAACGATCAGGGCGGTCCGCGCCCGCACCACATTGACCTGGGCATCGCGAAAATCGAGCGAATCGGAGGCGCCGATCGCGTAGCGCTGCTGCTGTACCTTGAGGTTCTGCCGGGCCGTCACGGTGTTCTGCTGTTCCAGCGTCACCTTTTCCAGCTGGTTGTTGAAGGTGATGTACTTTTCGCTGACCAGACCGGCAATACGATTGCGGATATCGTTCAGCGAAAGCCGGCTGTTCTTTTGTTCGATCACCGCGTTCTGGTAGTTGATCCGGTCCACATTGCCGTTGAACAGGTTGAAGGTCAACGCCAGCCCCACGCTGGCGTCAAGGGTCTGATTGCGTCGCTTGACGGACGGCAGGACATCGTCACCGAACAGGGACCGGTCGTTGTATCCGTAGTTTGCATTCAGATCCAGCCGCGGCCAAAAAGCGGACCGCGCCAGGCGGACGCCCTGCTCCGACACCTTGAGATCCTGCCGGGCGGTCTGCAGGGAACTGTTTCTCTTTTCCGCAGCCGCCAGCAGCCCATCGAAACCCAGGTCCAGCGGCAGCACCCGAATCTCCTTTCTGACCCGGATTTTCTCCTGCGGGTCCCGGCTTAAAAGAATATTCAGATCTTTTTTGGCTATCGCCACCTGAAGCTCCTGGTCCAGCAGCGCCGACTGGTCATTATTGAAATTCACCCGCGCGTTCAAAAGGTCGGTTTTGGACAGACCGCCGAGATCTCTTCTCACGATTTCCCGGTCCAGCCGGGTCCGGGAAATGTTCCGAGTATTTTCCGCCACATCCAGCAGCTGTTCCTGCTGAACCAGGTTGAAATAGGCCGCCATAATACTGACCACCGTGGTCTCGATCCGGTCGCGGGCTTCGTATGCTCCCAGTTTTGCCAGCGCATCATAGCGGACCTTGTCGGCAAACATGCCGAAGCCGTCAAACAGGGTCCAGTTGAGACTTATCTGGGATCCATAAGTACGGCTGTCCGAGTTGCCGAAACTGACAGGATCATCCGTGTCATCGTTTGAGGCATCATAGCGGTAATTCCCCTGGGTATCGATCTTCGGCAAAAACCCGGCCAGGCCCTTGCCTCTGTTGTTGGCAGAAATTTCCGCGGTGTTTCTGGATATGCGGATATCGTAGTTGTTCTTCAACCCGATCCGGATCGCATCCTCAACCGTCATGTTGTCCTGCGCAGCCCCCCTTAGAGGGATAAAAATAAATAATAAAAAAGATATTACGGCAATCCTGTTTTTCATCACATCTCTCAATGGTTTTTTATTATTGTTTTTACACCCTGCCCTCTGCTCTTTGCTCTGGCGCCACCACTGCTTCCGTCAGTTCTTTTACCGCCGGCTCCACACTTTCCGGCGTGACTTTTTCGGAAGCAAACAGACCCGCCCAGACCATGCGCACCCGGTTCAGACATAAAAGCCCGGCCGGCAGGATCAGCAACAGAATAAAGGTCCCGAACAGCAGCCCGAAAGCCACCGACACCGCCATGGGAATCAGAAACTGGGCCTGTCGGCTTTTTTCGATCATGATCGGCGCCAGGCCGATGGAGGTGGTCAATGTGGTTAAAAGGATCGGCCGAAGACGGGAAACCCCGGAATTAAAAACCGCGTCAAAAAACTTCTGCCCCCGGCGCAGATTCCGGTTGACCTGGTCCACCAGGACGATACTGTCATTGACCACAATACCGGCCAGCGCGATCACCCCGTAGAGCGACAGCATGTTCAGCTGAATTCCCCGAATACCGTGGCCCCACACCGCCCCCATGATCCCCAGCGGAATCAGCGAAAGGACCAGACCGGCCTGGGCAATGGATCGGAACACCAGGATGATCAGGATAAACATCGCCACCATGGCGATGGGAAAGGCCTTAAATACCGATACCATAATTTTTCGCTGCTCACGGGACTGGCCCTCAAACAGCGCCTGCACATTATACACCCGCGACAGCACCCGCGGCACCACCCGGGTTTTGATATCTTCCAGGATCGGCGGCAGGTCAATATCTTCGGACGCCAGGGAGGCTTCCACCGTGATCTCCCGCAGCCGGTTCAAATGGTTGATCCGGCTGACCCCCCGCCGGATATCATAGGTCGCCAGTTCGGCAAACGGATATTCCCCCTGCGGGGTCCGGATCCGCATCTGGTCCAGCAGCGTCAGGGAAGCCCGGTCCTCATCCCGGTAACGGACCCAGACCCGAATCTCGTCCCGGCCCCGCTGGATCCGCTGAATCTGCTGACCGAAAAACCCCTGGCGCACCTGCCCCACCACGTCCTGAAGTTTCAACCCCAGCGCATGGGCCCGGGGCTTCAGCTTGATGTCGAGCTCCCGCCGGCCCTCCTGTTCCGTATTTACCACGTCCTTTAATGAATCAAAATTTTCCAGTTCCGCCATCATCAGGTTACAGGCCTTTTTCAGCTGTTTGTGATCACTGCCGACCAGGCTGATGGATACCGGTTTACCGAACATGCTGACCCGCCCGTAAGTAATGTTTTGCGCCTCGGGAACCGGGCCCACCGCGTCCCGGATCCGGTTGGCAATGGTCATGGTATCCATGTCCCGGGTTTCGCCGTCCAGCAGCTGGATTTTAATCTTGCCGGCATGGCTGCCCTGCTCGTTGAGATCGTTGGACCCGATTGTTCTTTTGATGCCGAGCATGACATCCTTCCCATCCGGCCTTTCCTTTTTCATTTCCGCGTTCACCCGCCAGCAGGCCTGCTCAATCCGGGTCAGAATCCGGTCGACATCCTTTTCCTGGCGGCCGGCCACCAGGGTCAGGTTGACGGGGACCGTATCCCGGTCGATCATCGGGAAAAAAGTGAGACCGATAAATCCGCCCCTGACCAGTCCGATGGTCATCAAAACAAAAGCGGTCGGGGCCATGACCGTAATCCACTTGTGATTCATGGCCGTGCGCAGCAGCGGGGCGTAAATTTTATGGGTCAGGATATAAATAATGCTTTCAATTTTTTTCCGCGTTTTGGAAACACCGTTTCCGGCTTGCAGCCCGCGGGAATGGGCCAGGTGCGCCGGCAGAATAAAGAACGCTTCCACCAGCGAAAATAAAAGCGCCGAAATCACCACCAGCGCCATGTGCCAGATAAATTTGCCCATGACCCCGTCCAGGAAGAAGAAGGGCAGAAAAGCGATCATGGTGGTCATCACCGACGTGAACACCGGGGGCAGCATTTCCAGAGACCCGTCAATGGCGGCGGTCAGGGCCGGCTCTCCCCGTTCATAATGGGCATAAATGTTCTCCCCCACCACAATGGCGTCATCCACCAGGATACCCACCACAATAATCATGCCGAACAGGGAAATAACATTGATGGTAATACCCACGAATCCGATAATGATAAACATGCCGGCAAAGGAAAACGGCAGACCCACCGAAACCCAGAAGGAAAACCGCCGGTTCAAAAAGAAGCTGAGCAGAAGCACCACCAGGATCAGCCCCATGATGCCGTTTCTCACCAGGAGATCGATCCGCTGCTCCAGGGGGATGGTCCGGTCATCCAGGATATGCGCTTTAATCACATCGTTTTTCCGGTTAAACGCCCGGACATACTCCTTCACTTTGCTGGCAATGGCCAGAATATCCTCGACCGCGGTTTTTTCAATCAGCAGAATTACTGCTTCCTGACCATTGTAATAGACCTTGTTCGGGTTATCTTCCCATTTTTCCCGGATCTTCGCCACATCCCGCAGATAGATAACGTTGCCGTCCGCAACGCCCCGGACCACCACCCCGTGAAGCTGTCGGGCAAAATACTTCCGGCCCCATGACCGGATCAGGATCTCCTCGTCCTCGGTTTCCAGCTTGCCGCCTGAAATATTGATGTTGGCGGCGGCCACGGCCGAGGATATTTCATCGAAGGTCAGCTCATAGCGCCGCATATCCGCCTCGGTTACCTCGATGGAAAATTCGATACTAGGCAGACCGGTCAGACTGACCTGTGAAATCTCGGGCATGGCCAGAAACTCGTCCCGCATATGCTCGGCCATATATTTGAGATTAAAGGCATCGGTCTCGCCGTACAGAACCACTGACAATGCCCGTGCCCGGAATTTTCGTTCATACACAACCGGCTTTTCACTGTTGCCGGGGAACGACCCGATTTTATCCACGGCATTTTTGACGTCCTGAAGGACTTTGTGAATGTCCTGCCCCCGCAGCACTTCCACCATCACGGTCCCGAAATTCTCCCGGGAAACTGAGGTCACCCGGTCAATGCCCTCAATCCCCTCCAGGTTCTCCTCGATCTTCAGCACCACCCCTTCTTCCACCTCTTCCGGAGAGGCCCCGATATACTCCACCTCGATGTTGATAAAATCCGGCGGAATCTCGGGGAAAAAAGAATAGTTCATTCCGTTCCAGAAAAGGAGCCCGAAGCCCACGATGGTAAACATCAGCACATTGGCCCAGATCGGATAACGAACAAAAAACCCCAGAACCCTTTTCATCGGCTGCCTTTCTTTCCTTTTACCAGCTTGGCCCGCGCTGCCATGCCGGACGCCACACCCTGGAGAACCTGGGTCACCAGCAGCTCTCCTTCGTTGACCCCGCTGTCCGCAATCACATTTTCCGCCTCCCGGCGCACGATATGTATTTTCCGGTAATCAAACATTTCCCGGGTAATTACATAAACGTAAGAATCTTCATAAACCGCCTTGCGCGGCACGGTAAAGGCTTTCGGAATAATCCGGCCCGGCATCACAGCCTTCATGAACACCCCGTTGATCAGCCGGTCATCCCTTTCCTGAACCGCAATATACACATAGGCCGTCTGGGTTTTCACATCGATGGTCTTGCCGATCCGCTTGATCCGGCCGGTCCACTGACCGGCGATCTCGGAAGAGGTCAGCACCACCGGCCGGTCCGGGTCGATCCAGCCGATGTCTTCGGTGGGTACCGGCACCTCCATCTCAAGGTTTTCCAGGTTGATAATCTCTCCCAGCCGGGTCCCCGGCCGGACACTCGACCCGACCCGCAAATCCGCCGAGACCACAGACCCGTCAAAATCCGCATAGAAAAAATGCTTCTCCAGTTGAATCTCCAGATCTTTGATGCTGAAATAGATCTTGTAGACATTGTACCGCGAGAGGTACAGCTTGATCTTCTGGTTGGCCGCCGCCGGAAACTCGGGAATCTTTGTTTCAAAACGGACACTGTTGAAATATTTTTCCCAGGTTTCATAATTGTCCGGAAAGTCCACCCGGATTTCCGGAAGCACCGATGCCAGCGCATTTAACAGATCGCTCTTGGCGCTGCTGATATCAAGACGGATCTGCCGGGCATCCACGCGGATCAGGAGGTCCCCTTTTTTAAAGGTCTGGCCCGGCCTGAATTCAAGGCCGCCCTTTTCAAGAATCCCGCTGACCTCACTGTACAGAATGACCGGCTGCGCCGATGTCAAACGGCCGTAGGCCGTCACCCTGGCCTGGACATCCCTGATCGCCACCATTTTGGCTTCCGCTGTCCGAACCTTGACTTTGGGCGGCTTCTTGGGCGGTTCCTTTCGAAAACTGGCAAAAAAGACCAGTGCGCAAACCCCGGCAAAGAGAATCAGCGCTGGCGTTAAAAAAGCGGTTGACCGTTTCATATGTTTTCCTCTTGTTCTATGTCTGCACGTATCTGTTTGAAGGCGGACAGGGAAAATCTCGTGATATGATCCGCCAGTTCCTCGATCCCCTTTTCATTAAACGACTGCTCGGGAAAAATCTGCCGCACCACCGGATTGGCAAAACGGTAATACAGGCACTGCCCCACAATACTCAGGCTGTATCGTTTGATTTTTTCCTCACTGACGCTCTCTCCGAGAAGTTCCCGAACGAGATCCCGAAGAAAGACAAACCCGGGCAGAATCATCCGTTCGACAATTTGATCAAAGGCACCGGTCGGCCGGATCATCTCGTGGGCGACAATCCGGAAGTCCCACTCCGGTCGATCGTGATTCAGGATATTGTAAAGAAGCGTTCTGATGAATATCCTTAAACGTTCCTCCGGCCCCGCCGCCCGGGCAAGTTCAATCTCATCCATTCTGTTTTTGACGGCCATCCGGTTTGAATAGTCCCAAACCGCTTCATACAGCTTTTCCTTGCTGCCGAAATGATAGTTCACCGCGGCAACATTCACATCCGCCGGGTGCAGATCTCCCGCACCGTTGTATTTTTAAATCCATTCTCGGCAAACACTTCACAGGCGGCAATAAGCAGTTTTTGACAGGTGGGTCTGCCGGTACTGTTTTTTACATCCATGAAACCCTCGTATTAAACAAGTGTTTAATACGTCTGTTTAAAACAATAGTTTGAATTCGTCAAGCAGAAAATATGATATGCTGGAAAATTGAGATGATAAAAAGGATAATTTGACTATTTTAAGAAATTATCTGCAATTATATAGCAATATTATGTAATAATATAGCATAATAGTGTAAAAATATAACTATGATATATTATATTTAGTTATAATATAATAATTTGATAATATTTTACCATAATGTTCTAAAAATTTAATCTTTACAGAGTTGGAAGGAGAAAGGCCGATAATAAAAGGATGCTGGCAAAACAAAAACCGTTCAAGCAACTATTGCTCAAACGGCTTCTAATTACCAGGGTCAATGCAATTCTGATCTGTATCGGCACGAATACGATACTTGTACATATCAGGATAATCCCGATGAAGCGGGACAATACCTGAACACAAAAAAAAGGATCAGCCTGCCGCTGTCCTTTTGTTTTCTTTTTTGGTCGGGGCGATCCCGATAATTCGGGACGACCACTTGAACCCCAAAAAAAAAGGGATCAGCCAACCGCTGTCCTTTTGTTTTCTTTTTTTGGTCGGGGCGATCCCGATAATTCGGGACCACCACTTGAACCCCAAAAAAAAAGGATCAGCCAACCGCTGTCCTTTTGTTGTCTTTTTTTGGTCGGGGCGACTGGATTCGAACCAGCGACCACTTGAACCCCATTCAAGTGCGCTACCAGACTGCGCTACGCCCCGACACCATAAGATTAAAATTTAACCATCTTTTAAAAAAAGTGTCAAGCAACTTTATCCGCATATGGCGTGCCTAAATACATCTATGTGATGCTCACCGCCTTACAGGCGGTGAGCATCACATTTGACATTTATTTGTTATTTGGATTTTCGCCTTTGATATTTAAATATCGGTTTCTGTCCTTTAAAATTAAACCAACCGTATCCTCTAAACAATATTGTTTCGAATTCACAAAAACACTAAAACCTGTTGTCGACCTTCAGACGTTTCAGCGATTCAATAAATTTGTCTGCCAGAAATTTCACCAGGAAAAATATGGCGGCCATAAAGGGCAGGGACTCATCTTTCTTCTGGTTCACGGCCATATCGAACTTGACGTCAATTTTCACCTTGTCGGACTTGAGAATGGACTGGATCCACGGATCGGCCAGAATTCTGGCCTGCTGCGCCTCGAGCTGTTTTTTCAGCTCCCGAATCCTGTTTTTCACCGCTTTCTGATCGGTGTTGTCTTTCGCGACCAGCAAAAACTGCAGCAGGAAATTCACCGTCTGCAAAAACTGAAGCTTTTCATCATTGGACAGCCCGTCAATCCGGCGGTTTTTCAGATCCGTGATGCTTTTCGCGATACTCTCCAGCTCTGCCTTGGTGATGGAAAATTCTTCATCCAGAATGGAGGTAATCATGGTAAAAATAAAATTGTCGCACACCTCCTTGAGCATGTAAATCTGGTTCAGGCCCTGAAGGATTTCCAGCACCTTGATCTCATTGACGGTTTTGCTGGCCGTGTTGTAGGACAGCGGCCCGTCCTTGCTCAGCTCCTCGCTTTCCAGCATCATGGGCGGGGCTTTCGAACTGTAATATTTCCAGAAGGTCGGCATGGGACGGGTCCCGTCGGGACCGCCCTCTTCCCAGGCCCTGCGGGTCGGATAGAGTTGCAGAATTTTTTCGATATCCAGATCCGGAATCAGCAGAACATGCAGCTTGATGCCGCCCAGCTGCTGCTTGAGGTCTTTGGGAATCGGACCGAACCCGTCGGTCATGACCAGAATTTCCGCTTCTTCCAGCTCGGGATCGCTGTTGATGTCCGCAATCGCCTGAACCACCGCGTCACCGATATAGGTAATCCGGCCGCCGCCGGTATTCAGCTGGGAAATATACTGAATCAGATCATGAATCTCTTCCTGGGTGGCGGCTTTCACCAGATCTCCGATCTCACTGTGAAAGGTCCGAAAATAGATCTGGGGCCTTTCCCGGGAAACTCTGCGCAGATATTCTATGGCAACGGCTTTGGCCATGAACAGCTTTTTAAATCTTTCACCGTTCATGGAAGTGGAATTGTCAAACAGCAGATATATCTTCTGGCTTCTTTCAAGCTCCACCTGGACCGAACGCAGGAAACGGTCCGCCGAAACCGCACCGCCCACACTGCCCTCGTAATCGATCCGAATCAACTCCCGGTTGGCCAGCTTTTTTAAAAAAATATCCTCCGTATATATCAGGTGTTCCCGGGGAAGCAGATGGGCCACATCACTCATCGAATGAATCCGGTCCAGCGTGATATCGTTATTGATCAGAGACCTTTCCTTCTCCACGCTCTCCCGGTTTTCGGATTTTGCTTTGGATGAAAAAATTCTGTCCCGGCTCAGCAACGGATCGACCTGCGTTTTGATCCGGTGCGTGGACACTTCACTGAACAACACCCGGGCCAGATAAAATATTTTGATGAGTTCGGGGGTAAACCGGAGCGAAAACGTATCGCATACGCCGCACGGGGGAAGGTAAAAATCAAGCTGCGATTGCAGCGAAAGATTGTCCTGCATTTTTTTTCTTCATTCAAAATTTTCCATAAACCGAAAAACGCCGCCCTGCAGCAACAACCGTTACAGGGCCTGTTTCTTTTCTTTCGCAAGCGCTTCCCGAAACCCGGACACCAGCTCTTTCCCCTCCCGGGTGATAATATTCTTCAGCGACAGCTCACTGACATCTTCAAGCAAACGAAAGGTCTCCGGAAGGTAATTGTCCTGGGACAGGGTCATAAACGTCTGTTTGATCCGGTTGAAGCACTCCTTGAAAATCGAGGTCTCGCTTCGGGAAACCTTTTCCAGCCGGTTCTTGATCTGGGTGAAGGTCACATCAGAGCGAAGTGTTTCACTGTTTTCCCCGGCTTTGATGACATTGAGAATGTGGATCGCGTCGAAAACATTCTCAAGCACTTTTTTATCCTGACGGAAATAGTTCCGGGCCGCGGTCGTTATTTTCGCCAGGCGCTTGTGCTCTTCTTCCCGGCCCAGCGTACAGATAATGTAATACAGATTGTCCAGGTCCTTGTCCTCCACCTGCTGCCGGCTGTCCAGAAAGGCCGAAGCCCTCAGGGTATCCTGGATCTTGACCCGTTTCCGGTCGCTGACCGTATAGTCCTGACGGTCTGAAACCACGTTCCGTGTTTCTTCCACATACTTGTTGATAATATAGTTTTTCAGGAACAAAACGTACCAGGGAATATCGATCTGTCGGCTTTTGATCACCTTTTTGACATAGGAAAGCTGCCCCAGCGTAAGCTTCTTGTCCGGAATACCGACCTTGCCGAAACGCTGCTGGTAGACATTGTCAATGGAATGCTGAAAAAAAAGATCCCGGTTCTCCGGCAAATAGCTTTTGTATAAAAACCGGTCAAGCACCGCTTCCATGATCTCGGTGATCCGCACATAGTTGGCCGCGGCGATCGCACTGTGCAGGGTTGAATTTACAATCTGCTCTCCGTTGACCAGCTGTTTTTCATTGAGCAGGGAAAGCAGAGAGCGGAGCAGCATGTCGTTGGCATCAAAAATTTCATCGAGAAAAGCGAAATGGGACAGGACTAGAGAGCCCTCCACATTATGAATCATTTTACCCTTTTTCATCGACTCCATATCATAGGCACCGAAAAGATTTTCCGGCATGGTATCCTTGGTCAGCTGTTTTTCAAAAAAATGAGAGCCTTCAAAACAGGAAAAAATCTGGCGGGCAAGTAAGGACTTGGCCATGCCGGTCCGGCTGACAATGATCTGGTGTTCCCCGGTTAACAGCGCATAGAAAGATTGCGTAATCACCTCATCCCGGCCCAGGACATTTTCCCGGACAAAACGGATGTTCTGATTCACCAGTTTCGCAATATCCGCCAGTTTCTGAAACGAGGTATCCTGCAGGGTCTCATAGATCCTCGGCCGACTTTGGGCCTCTGCCGGACCGCTCAGCGGCGGTTCCACCGAATCTTTTTCAGACTGATCGAACCGGCCCGATGCAATCGAGAGTACAGACTCCTCAATGGGGTGCAAACTGGATTCTTCTTTTAAACCAGTGTCTTTGCTTCCAGGGTCAGGCATGAAAACCTCGGTTCCTAAATGAATACCTTATTTTACCATGTGTAAAAATATAAGCAAAAACAGGGCCATAATAATAATTAAAAAATTTTTCCTGTTATTAATTCTATTAATATATATTATTTAATTATATTTAATATTGTTTAATTATTTTTATTTTCTTAAACTTAAAAAATTTGTTTGGCCCCTTTGGCCGGCGGCACCTGGGATAATATAAAAAATTATTGTTTATTATATTGTATTGTTGTTTTAAGACAAATAATACATGAAAAACAATTTTGCCAAAATGTCAGGACCGGCATGAAGATAAAAATTAAAAGTAAAATAAATTAAAAAATTAAACAATAATCACGGTCTCAAAACCTTTTTTGACAAAATGACAAAAACACGGAAAGTGGCTCTTAAGATTTTTGTTGACAAAAAAAGATATTTTACATACTATTTTGCATTTAAAATACCTGTTTTTCAGGTAAAACCGTATTAAATATATCGGCGCAAGACCGATCCGAATAACTTAAGCTGCATTTTTAACCATTAACCAATCCCTGGCAAGGCTCTCGGGTTACACGGATCCAAAAGGGGAAAATATCTACTCTCAATAAGGAGGAAGAAATGGCTGAAGAGAAAAAAACATTGGAAGGGTACAACAGAGTCTTTGATATTCCCAAAGACCTCCAGGAAAAAGCCCATATCAAAAGCATGGAGCAGTACGAAGAAATGTACAAGCGTTCCATCGAAGATCCGGAAGGATTCTGGGGTGAAATGGCAGAACAGAATCTTGACTTCTACAAAAAATGGGACAAGGTTCTGGATTATGACTGGGGCGACGCCATGCGCATTGAATGGTTCAAGGGCGCCAAGCTGAACGTCTCCTACAACTGCCTGGACCGTCACATTACCGGTCCGCGCAAAAACAAGGCCGCTCTCATGTGGCAGGGTGAACCGGTTGACGACGCACGCACCTACACCTACATTGAAATGTACACCGAGGTCAACAAGTTCGCCAACGTTCTCAAGAGCAAGGGCGTTAAAAAGGGTGATCGGGTTGCCATCTACCTGCCCATGATTCCCGAACTGCCCATTGCCATGCTGGCCTGCGCCCGGATCGGCGCCATTCACGGTATCGTATTCGGCGGTTTCAGCTCCGACGCGCTGCGTGACCGTATTCAGGGCTGCGAAGCCAAGATTCTGATCACCAGTGACGCCAGCTTCCGCTCCGGCAAGGTTATTCCGCTGAAAGGCAATGCGGACAAGGCCCTGGAAGAATGCCCGAGCATTGAAACCCAGATCGTTGTCAACCGCTGCCACGCCGACGTTCCCATGAAAGAAGGACGGGACGTATGGTGGCACGAAGAGATGAATGCCAAGGGACTGCCGGCCTACTGCGAACCCGAACAGATGGATGCCGAAGACCCGCTGTTTATCCTTTACACCTCCGGTTCCACCGGCAAGCCCAAGGGCGTTCTGCACACCACCGCAGGGTACCTGCTTTACACCAATACAACACTGAAATATGTTTTTGACCTGAAAGAGGAAGATACTTTCTGGTGTACCGCTGACATCGGCTGGGTCACCGGTCACAGCTACATCGTTTACGGACCCCTCTCCAACGGCGCCGCCAGTGTCATGTTTGAAGGCGTACCCAGCTATCCGGACTACTCACGCTTCTGGCAGATCGTTGAAAAATACAAAATCAACCAGTTTTACACCGCACCGACCGCGATTCGCGCCATCAACGCCCAGGGCGACTCATGGCTGGAAGGTATCGATCTGTCCAGCCTGAAAATCCTCGGAACCGTTGGCGAGCCCATCAACCCTGAAGCCTGGATGTGGTACTACAACAAAATCGGCGGCGGCAAGTGTCCCATCGTGGACACCTACTGGCAGACCGAGACCGGCGGCTTCCTGATCACCCCGCTGCCCGGCGCCATGAAGATCAAGCCCGGGTCGGCCAACCGCCCGTTTTTCGGCATCAAACCCGCCATCCTCAATGACGACGGCAGCGAAATAACCGAGCCGAATCAGGCCGGCCACCTGTGCGTGACCCAGCCCTGGCCGGGGATGATGCGGACTGTTTACGGCGACCATGACCGTTTTAGAGATACCTACTTCAGCCAGTTCCCGGGTAAATACTACACCGGTGACGGTGCCCGCGTCGACGATGACGGCGACTTTATCCTGATGGGCCGCCTGGACGACGTTATCAATGTTTCCGGTCACCGCATGGGTACCGCTGAAATCGAAAGCGCGCTGGTGGCTCACGACAAGGTTGCCGAAGCCGCTGTTGTCGGTATGCCACATGAAATAAAGGGTGAAGGTATTTACGCTTATGTCACCCTGAATGCAGGTATTGAAGCATCGGATGACCTTAAAAAAGAACTGGTAAAACACGTACGTGCCGAAATCGGCCCCATCGCGAGCCCGGACAAAATCCAGTTTGCAACGGGTCTGCCCAAAACCAGAAGCGGCAAAATCATGCGCCGTATTCTGAAAAAGATCGCGGCCGGCGACACCGGAGATATGGGTGATACGTCTACCCTGGCCGATCCGGCTGTTGTGGATGATCTGGTAAAAAACAAACAGTAGTGTGCCGTCATTGCTGATTTAGCTGTCAAAAAGCCCGCTGCAGAAACTTTTGCAGCGGGCTTTTTTCACGCGGCGATGATCCAACCCGGAACCCGTTTCCCGATGATATATTTTTAAATGCCACCCACGGAATCCGCAGCTGTTTTCTTCTAATTTCATTGATTTTTGACTGCTTTTTAATTAGTATGAAGAATAGTTTATAAATTTTTTCGGGATGACAACCGGACTTTAAAAGGCATACTATGAAAAAAACCGTTTCACCGACCATTATCATCTGGACCACCACCGCGCTCATCATTACCGGTATTCTCATTATTGCCGCCATCAGCCGGACCGTGATCGTAAACAACACGGTGGATGCCTTCAACCGGCAACAGCTTTTTCTGGTCCGGGAGTCCGCCCGCGGCGTAAAGGAACTGCTGAGAAATATCGAGGCCAACCTGAAAACCGCAGGCGCTCTGGTCGATCCCTCTTCCAGAGAAAAGGCCCTCGCGGCCCTGCTGGAAAACAACCGTGCACTGTTTAAATCGTTTTTCCTTGTAAATAACAACGGCGAAAAAATCGCCTGTTTTCCGAAAAGCTCAGCCGCCTTCCTTGAAAACGCACCGGACCTTTCGCGGGCCATCACAAACAGTACGAAAGACATTTTCGTAACCGATATTTACCATCTGGATAAAAACAACCCTTCTTTTTTTTCGTTTATCATCGGTGTTCCGCTCAAGGATAAAACGGGATGGCTGTGCTGTATTCCGGACTTCAGGGCCTTCAAAAAACGGGCAATCTCTCAGATCCGGTCCGGGATCACCGGCTATGCCTGGATGATCAACCACGAAGGCGTGCTGCTGGCCCATCCCAATGAAACCATGGAAGGCAAAAACGCCATCGACGTGCTGAAAGAACTCTGGCCGGAACACGCCTCCTTCAACCTGGAAACCATTATCAACAAAAAAATGGTCAAAAACGAAGAAGGCAGCGGCGAATATACCGGCTGGCATATGGATGAAAAGAAACTGACCCAAAAGCTGGTGGCTTACAGCCCTGTCAATTTCAAGAATCTGAAATGGTCTATTTGCGTTTCCGCCCCTTATTTCGAGGTCATGGCCCCTCTGATGAAAAGTCTGGTCGGCCCCATTATCTTTCTGTTCGGTTTTATCGCCGTCCTCATGGTCGGCGCAAGCCTGCAGGTTATCTCGGAAAAAAAGAGACGGCTGGTCACCCAGGAACTGACCTGGAGCAATGAAGCCTTTGATAACATTTCCGACGGTATTTCCATTATCGACAGGGATTACAGGGTCCTCAAAGTCAACCGCGCGGTCTGCAAATGGCAGGGAAACAGCGAGTCGTTTTTCAAGGGAAAGCCCTGTTACAAGGTCTTTCAGCAGCAGGACAGCCTGTGCACCGGCTGCCCGGCAAAAGAGGTTTTTGAAACCGGAAAACCGGCCTTCCGGCAAAGGGTCAGCACCACCCTGGGCGGCAAAAAATACTATTTTCATCTCAGTGCTTTCCCGCTAAAGGATGAAACCGGCAAAACCGTGCGGGTCGCGGAATGCGTAAGAGACGTGACCCGGGAAATGGAACTCCGCGCTGAACTGATCCAGGGCGAACAGAAATCCATGATCGTCAAAATGTCCGCCCAGGTGGCCCACGAAATCAGAAACCCCCTGGGAACCCTGACGCTCAATATCGACCTGCTGGAAGATGAAATAAACACCTATACCGATACGGATACGACCGAAGCCATCAAGCGGATTAATGTCGTCAAGTCGGAAACCGAAACCCTTCACAAGGTATTGAATGAATACCTGGAATGCACCCGGTTCCCCACCATAAAACCGGAAAAGCATTATATCAACGCCATTCTGAGAGAAATGTTCTCCGCGATGGAAGAAGATTTTCACCAAAAGCAGGTCGAATCAAAACTGAGTCTGGAATACAACCTGCCGCCGGCAAATGTGGACCAGGATCAGCTCAAAAGAGCATTTCTTAATATTATTCTCAATGCGCTCGAGTCCATGGGGCCCGGTGGTGTTATCGAGGTCAGCACAACAACAACAAACGGATGGATAGAAATAAGTTTTATCGACAGCGGCCCCGGCATCTCCCCCAAAAACAAAGACAAGATCTTCACCCCTTTTTATACGACAAAAAACAATGGTACCGGACTGGGCCTTTCAATCACCCAGCATATTATCACAGAGCATAATGGCGATATCGTCTTTCAGAATATACCGGAAAAAGGCGCGAGTTTTACTATCCGGCTTCCCAAAATGGAAGAAAAAACGTAGCCCTTAACTTTTTGATATTTTGATAATAATATATTGTTGCCCGGCCCGCTCAGCAAAACGCGGAATGCACAAACCCAGCGGACACCGGTTGGGGGGATGGTTTGTTACGCAAGCACCATGCCTGCCTTTCAAACAGCCTGCGGCCGAACCGGGCCCTGTAATAAACAACCTTTTTTGCACAACTGATAAAAATAGCGGCTGGAGGGCGCATCTTGACCGACCTTGAAAACACAACCGTTCTGGTGGTGGATGATAACGCCGGCATTCGTGAAGCCGTTGAGAAGATTCTCAAAAAAGAGGAAGGATTTACGGTCTTTACCGCTCCGGATGGAGAAACCGCCGTCAAAACCCTTCAGCAGAAAACCATTTCCATCCTGCTGACCGACCTCAGAATGCCCGGCATCGACGGCGTGGAACTGTTGAAGATCGCCAAAACCATCTCCGAAGACATCGAGGTTATTCTGATCACGGGACACGGCACCGTGGAAGTGGCCGTGGAGGTGATGAAAGACGGCGCCTTTGATTTTATCCAGAAACCGTTTAATAAAAACACCGTTATAAAAACCGTTCAGCGGGCCGTTGAAAAACAGAACCTGGTAAGGGAAAATCGCATTCTCCATGAGAAGCTGAGAAACATTCAGGGCACCGACACCATTATCGGCAAAAGCAGCGCCATTCGAAAAGTGATTGAGCTGGCCGCCCAGGTGGCCTCCAGTTCGGCCACCATTCTGATCTCCGGTGAAAGCGGCGTGGGAAAAGAGGTCGTGGCCATGGCGATTCATAATTTCAGCGCCAGGAATGAAAACCGTTTTGTAAAGGTCAGCTGCGCCGCCCTTCCGGAGACCCTGCTGGAAGCCGAACTGTTCGGTTACGAACGCGGCGCTTTTACCGGTGCGGTCAGCCGAAAGGAAGGCCGCTTTGAACTGGCCAACGGGGGAACCCTGTTCCTGGACGAGGTGGGAGACATTAATCCCGCGGTCCAGGTCAAACTGCTGCGGGTACTTCAAAACGGTGAGTTTGAAAGACTGGGCAGCGGCAAAACCCTGCAGGCCGATGTGCGGCTGATCGCGGCTACAAACGCGTCCTTAAAAGATCTGGTCAAAAAGAAACAGTTCCGGGAAGACCTTTACTACCGGCTCAATGTCATCAACATCGAGATTCCGCCGCTGCGGGAAAGAAAAGAGGACATCCCCCTGCTCGCCCACCACTTTCTCGAACGCTACAGCGACAAGAACAGCCGCAGCATCCGAACCATCACCAAAGAGGCCATGGACCTGCTTTTGGAATACCACTGGCCGGGAAATGTCCGGGAGCTGGAAAACACCATTGAACGGGCTGTCATCCTCACCCGGGAATCCGAGATCGTTCCCGCCGACCTGCCCGCGGATATTCTGGCCAATCTGGACAAAACAGGCAGCATTACCATTGCCAATAAGACCATCACCATCCCGGTGGGTAAAATTCCGCTCAAGGATATTGAAAAAATGGTGATGACGGAAACGTTGAAACAGTCCGGCGGAAACAAAAATATCGCCTCGAAAATACTGGGAATTTCCTCCCGCACCCTTTACCGCAAGATGGACGAATAGAGGTTTAAAGGTCAAAGACAAAAGCCCAAATGTCAAATGAATTTCAAATGTCAAAAAACAAATGACCGATCAATGACAAAGAAATAAAGATCAAATGACCATTGAAGGACAAAGGCAAAAATTCAAATGTTTGATCTTTGGATTTTGGATTTCACTTGTCATTTTTAATTTGAACTTTGACATTAACGGCTTCCCTTCTTCTTCCTTGACAAAATGTCAGCCCGCCTGTTCTCCAGCCCCCTTGATTGAACCCGTAAACGCTGCCGCGAGCAGTAATTTTCATGCGGTTTCGCCGGTTTACAAAAAGACAGCATATTCCGCCCTGTCTGGTACAGGGATTGCAAAGATATTTCTTGATGTTTAAAAATCGATGTGATAATTTTGAAAGTCATTTTATTATAATTGATAGTCGAGGTTAACAATTACGGTTCACCAAATACTAAATTCAAAACATGTTAGGAGGACAAAGTGAATAGTATTGTATGTTTAAAACAGGTGCCTGATACAGAAGCACAGCTGAAAGTGAAATCCGAGGGAATCGGAACCGACGGTGTCAAATTTATTATCAGCCCGTATGACGAATACGGTGTTGAAGAAGCACTGGTCCAGAAAGAAAAAGCCGGCGCCGGCGAGGTCAGCATCCTATGCCTCGGGCCGGACCGATGTGTCGAGGCCATTCGTACCGGCCTGGCCATGGGCGCGGACAAGGCCTTTCATATCGACGACCCGGCCTGTGACGGCAGCGACGCCATGGCCACAGCCAAGGTCCTGGCCGAACAGATTAAAAAAATGGACGACTATGACCTGATCTTCTGCGGAAAACAGGCCATCGACGACGACCAGGGACAGGTCGGCGTAGCCCTGGCCGAGCATCTGGGCCTTCCGCATGCCTCTCTGGTCACGAAAGTGGAAGTGGCGGACGGCAAGGCAAAAGTCAACCGCCAGATCGTCGGCGGCGAACAGATTGTCGAGCTTCCCCTGCCCTGCGTCATCACGGCCCAGAAAGGCCTTAACGAACCGCGCTATGCATCGCTGCCCGGCATCATGAAGGCCAAAAAGAAACCGCTGTCCCCGGTAAAAATTGCGGATCTCGGTATTGATGCCGCAACCACCGGCGCGGCCGGCTCAAAAACCAAAGCCGGAAACTTTTCCTCTCCGCCCGCAAGAACCGAAGCCAAGATCATCGCCGGTGAATCTCCCGAGGAAAAAGCCGCGGCACTGGCAAAAGCATTAAGAGAAGAGGCAAAGGTTATCTAACAAATCAAAAAACTTTATTAAGGAGATATATACAATGGGAAAAGGAATTTGGGTATTTGCAGAACAGGAAGAAGGTAATATCAGGAAAGTTACCTTTGAAATTCTCAGCGCGGCCAGAGCTATCGCTGATGCCAAGGGCGAACCCCTGTGCGCGGTATGCCTGGGCAAGGACATTTCAGCGCTCGGCGACAAGTTTGCCCCCTACGGCGCGGACAAGGTTTACCTGGTGGACCACGAGGCCCTGGGCGACTATACCACGGACGCCTATGCAAAGGCATTGTGCGACCTGATTTCAAAAGAGGCGCCCTCTACCATTCTGATGGGTGCGACCGTCATCGGCAAAGACCTGGCGCCGAAAGTGGCCGCGCGCATTGATGCGGGACTGGTTTCGGACTGCGTGGAAATCAAACTCGATGGCGATGGTATTGTTCTTAAACGCCCCATCTACGCAGGCAAAGCGTATGCCGAAGTCACTTTCCAGAACACTGAAATCGCCATGGCCTCCATTCGCCCCAACGTACTGGTCGCTGCTGAACCGGACGCGTCAAAATCGGCTGATGTCGAAAATGTCACCCCCGAAATCTCCGCAGATGACGTGAGGGTCAACATTGTGGAAACCATCAAGTCCGCAGCGGACAAGGTCGACCTGACCGAAGCCGAGATCATCGTCTCCGGCGGGCGCGGCATGAAGGGCGCGGAAAATTATCCGATTATTGAAGCCCTGGCCGACGCGCTCGGCGCAACAGTGGGCGCCTCGCGCGCAGCGGTGGACTCCGGCTGGCGTCCGGTTTCCGACCAGGTCGGACAGACCGGTAAAGTGGTTGCGCCGAACCTGTATATCGCCTGCGGTATTTCCGGTGCGATTCAGCATTACGCGGGCATGGGCACCTCAAAAGTGATTGTGGCCATCAACAAGGATGAAGAAGCGCCCATCTTCGGCAAATGCGATTACGGGGTGGTCGACGACCTGTTCAAGGTGGTTCCGCCGCTCACGGAAGAGATCAAAAAACTGAAAGCCGAATAACAGACTCTCAGTATTTCCATATATTTTAAAGGCCCCCGATACTCGGGGGCCTTTTTTTGTTATGACTCTGAATTGTATTATGGCCTTATGCCCGCAATTCCTCAAGTTTTCCTCCTTTTTTTCGAAATACTATAATTAATCAGTACCAAATAAAAAAATTATAAAATCATTTTATAACAGTATTAAACTATTTTATAATTTTAAGGTTTTTTTGTGCATACAAGAACCGAGTTTAATAAATTAATAAAGCAAAAACAATATATTATAAAAAATAAGATTTCAAAGGCACAAAACCTGCTGTATGAAGCCGTGAATTCAACAAAGGGGAACTATAAAATGCGTCAAAAAGGCTTTACCCTCGTAGAATTAATGATCGTGATCGCCATCCTGGGCATCATCAGCGCCATTTCGGCCCCCAACATTGTCCGCGGCCTGCCCAAGTACCGGCTCAACCGGGCGGCCAGGGACATCACCTCAAACATTCGGCAGGCCCGCTCCAACGCAATAAAAACGTCGTCCTTTGTCACCATACAGTTTGATCTGGACAAACAACGCTACAGCATCAACGGTGAGTGGTATCCTGAAGCCGATCCCAACACGAACAATGCCCTGTCCGAATATTACGGCAGCGGTCTTTCCTTTGGCGCCGGCAATTCCGGTGATGCGGACGCCCCTTGCTCCTTCATCAATAACAGAATCGTTTTCAACAGCCGGGGGATCAACCAAAGAATCGGCGGCACACTCAACAACGGTTCAATCTTCCTGACCAATAATGAGGGCGGTTCCCGCCGGACTCGAATAAACGCCGCGGGCACCATTATTCTCGAAAAGTGGACCGGCTCCAGCTGGGAATAATTTTTTCATAATACAACAAGGAATTCGAACCAATGAAAACCAATCAGGGCTTTACCTTAATTGATACCATGATCTCGCTGGTGATCTTCGGCATTGTCATGGCCGGCATCTACCAGACCTACGATGCCCAGCAGCGCGCTTATGT
>Ga0272441_10002821_pt1 | contig 34470 bp, 38 predicted proteins | sample SSMProp6N_FD_193582 | JGI IMG/M metagenome (GOLD analysis project Ga0272441, IMG submission 193582) | Marine sediment archaeal communities from Little Sippewissett salt marsh, Falmouth, MA, United States - SSM-Prop-6N | ecosystem: Environmental > Aquatic > Marine > Wetlands > Sediment ... | reverse complement strand
GCCGCGACCGGTAAGATTAAACGAAAGTGACGTAAAATCATCAAAATCAGGTTCTCCTGTATCTTTCTCCTGAAGAGCGCTGATGAATATATCTCCATAGCTCAACTGAACGCGGTTGTAGAGCTTATAGTTATCACCCGCATACGCGCCGGTGCCAATGCCCTTGCGAGGAGGTATCTCCTGAAACCATCTGGTTCTCCACTTCCCTTCAACAGCAACCGGATCTCCGGGGAAACTCTTTTTAAGAAGGCTGAAATCAAGAAAGGGGGCTATCTGCTCGGCAACATCATCGCCAACGATCTCTGCAAGATCAGCTTTGCCGCCTATACGCCCTTTTGTGCGCCGGTAATCGACAATCCTTTGTGCATCTGCCGGAGAAAGAAAGGGTAGCACAAGCAGATCATCGATAGCAGCGACGTTCACGGCTATTTTTCGATCTTGAAGAAAAGAAAGCTCTTCGAGCAGTGCTTCAACATCACCTGGAGTATCGCTCTGATCGGCAAGAATGGAGAGATCGTCGGCAGCAAACGCCGGTGCGGCAAGACAAAACCGGACGGTCAAAAACAGGGCGCAGAAAGCAATGGCAAGCCAGCTCCGCTGCCGGGAAGACAATAAGAAATGCATGATGTGGGGGATCGGTTGGGGGTTTACTTGTTCATGTCGTTCAGGATGAACCGCACTTCTGGTACAGCTCCTTCACCTCCTTCTTGTTGAGAAAACGCCATTCACCCCGACGGAGCCGTCCTACCTTGAGACCGGCATAGGAAACCCTGTCGAGTTTTTTCACATCATAACCAAGCGACCAGAACATTCTTCTCACCTGGTGGTTCTTGCCCTCATGAATCGTAACCAGCACCTGCATGCCGTCTGACAGGAGCTTGGCCTTGCAGGAACTGACCTTCTCACCCGTATCCTTGAGTCTCATTCCTCCAGTAAGGTTTTTGAGTTCCTTCTCCAAAAAAGGCTTCTCAAGCTGAGCCAGGTACTCTTTTTCAACAAGCGAGGACGGATGCATCAGTCTATGGGCAAGATCTCCGTCGTTGGTAAGGAGCAAAAGACCGGTACTTTTTCTGTCGAGACGACCGACAGGAAAAATCCTTTGCGGAACCGAAACAATATCAAGAACGGTCTCCCGGTCCTTCTCGTCACGATTGGTCGTAATGATGTTTCTTGGCTTATTGAGAAGAATATACACTTTTTTCTCTTCAGGCAACGCCAGAATTCTGCCTTTAACCACAACTTCATCCTTGCCGGGATGTACTTTGACCCCCTGTGTTCTGGCAATCCGACCATTGATCATGACCTCTCCGGCCTCTACAAGCCGGTCAGACTCTCTTCGCGAAGCGATCCCGCATAAAGCGAGATATTTATTAATACGGATGCCCTCTTCAGTTGTCATATCCTTTTTCATACTCTCCTTGCTGTTCATTATTATCCCCGGATGACATAAGAAAATTCTCAATGTCCTTATCCCGGGCAAGTTCCCTGATTTCACGAAGCTTCGGCAGATCTTTCAATGATGAAAGATGAAAGAAATCAAGAAACTCTTTCGTTGTCCCATACAAAAGCGGCTTTCCGACGCTCGCCGCCCTGCCCCTGACATCGATCAGCCCCCTTTCGAGCAGCTTGTTGACCGCATAATCAGGACTCACACCTCGTATATGCTGAATATCGGAACGGCTGACTGGCTGCTGGTAGGCTATCACAGCAAGAACTTCAAGCACTGACTGTGATAATTTTCTGCGGATCTTCGGAGCAAGCATTTTACGCAAAAGCGGAGCAAGCGCCGGAATTGTCATAAACCGGTACCCTTCAGCAATGGATTCAATCCTGAAAGCCCTGCCGGATTGGGTGTAGAATGCATTCAGCGCATTGACCGCATCATCGACCTCGGCAGCAGAGACTCCGCTTTCGAGGACCTGACAGATGAATGATGCCGGAACAGCCTCTTCAGAAGCAAAAATAACAGCCTCAATCTTCTGTCGCACAATGTGCTCTTGTTCTGTCACCTCAAAATCAATGATGCGTTAACGGTAAGGCGGCAGCAAAAAAAGAAGCCCCGGTTCGAGGGCTTCTATACCTTTGCAGGAAATCGCGATCTCCTTTTCAGAAGCAGCACTTCCCGCGAACAGATGCTGTCGTGAAATTACAATCGATCCCCATACCTTTCTCATAATTATACCATAATTGCTGGCAGGGGAAATTAGACTCGTACAGCGCCTTTCCCACGATAACGGAATCAACGCCATACTGTTCAAGCGTCTGGAGCTTTTTAAGATCGTCCGAACTCGTCACACCGCCTGAAGCAGTCACTCTCATCCCCGCCTTCATGGCAAATCGTCGGGTACTCTCGTAGCCGACGCCCTGCATCATGCCGTCGCGGGAAATATCGGTATAAATAATACGCTTCACACCAAGCTTTTTCATCTCCAGAGCAAGCTCATAATCCTGCATGGAACTGCTTTCCGTCCATCCCTTGATTTTAGGAATACCGTTTTCAGCATCGATACCCACAACGATCTGAGAAGGGGAAAACGTCGCAAGCAACTCGGCGATCAGCTGAGGATTGGTAACCGCTGCCGAACCTATCACCACGCGACTGACACCGATACCGAGGTATCGTTCCACATCCTCGAAAGAGCGGATACCGCCGCCGACCTGAACGGGAATATCGAGCGTTGCAACAATCTCCCTGATTTTCTCGAAATTGACCATGGTTCCGGTCAATGCCGCATCAAGGTCGACGACATGCAGCATTTTGGCGTTCTGTTTTCGCCAGATAATGGCCATATCCCGGGGATTGTCCAGATATATTTTCTGCTGGTCAAAATCACCCCGAGTAAGCCTGACACACTTTCCGTCTTTTATATCAATAGCCGGTATAATCAACATAACCCCTGCCTCCTGGCCTGTTTAGCACTTCGCAAAATTTTTCAATACCTGCAGTCCCGCTTCCGAACTCTTTTCCGGATGAAACTGTACAGCGAAAATACCATTTTTTTCAATGGCCGAACAGAAGTTTTTTCCGCCGAAAAAGGTCGTTGCCACAACATCGGCGCTATGCACGGGATCGCAGTAATAGGAATGCACAAAATAAAAAAACGACTTATCGGGTATACCCCGAAAAAGCTCGCTATCGCGGCAGTAATCGACAGAGTTCCAGCCAATCTGCGGCACTTTCTCATCGGTATCGCGAAACAACCTCACCTTTCCTGCGACAACATCGAGACCCCTGTGGGCACCCATCTCTTCGCTTTCAGTAAGAAAGAGCTGCATACCGAGACAGATCCCAAGCACATGACGTCCCTTGTCGATGTGCTCCCTGATAGCATCGCTGAAACCGGAGCGGTTGAACGATCCTATGGCGTGACCGAAAGCACCGACTCCCGGCACAAGAACTTTCGAATACTCTGAAAGCCTTGAAGCATCGGCGCTGACAACGGTTTTAACCCCAAGGTACTCAAATGCTTTTTGCACAGAATGCAGGTTGCCTGCGCCATAATCAGCAATAAAAACCATAGATGATATCCTGTTTCTCGTGGTGATATCAGACAGAAGCCTGGAAAACCGGACGACGCTTGCAAACGTCATCCGGGATGACGTTTCATTTTTATATTACTTATATATTAAGTATTATAAAACTTTTGGCCCACCTGAAATTATTATCGGTACGTCTTTACACAATCGAAATCCTGAAGAACGATGTATACAATCGTCTCTGCAAATTTTTTAGCGGAAAATATCAAAAAATTTGAAATTGAAGCTCCGCGGATAGCAAAAAAACGAAAAGCCGGTCAGTTCGTCATGCTTCGCGTCGGTGAGCAGGGAGAGCGTATCCCCCTCACGATAGCTGACTCTGATAGCGAAAAAGGCACCATTACCATTATTGCTCAAGGTGCAGGGAAAACCACACGGGAACTCAACGAAAAACAAGCCGGTGACTCGATCAACGACATCGTAGGCCCGCTTGGAACACCTTCACACATTGAGAATTTCGGTACGGCCGTCAGCATAGGGGGTGGCGTAGGCGCTGCTATTGCTTATCCTACCGCTGTTGCGCTCAAAGAAGCCGGCAACTATGTGATCACGATCAACGGCGCCCGGTCAAAAGACCTCGTCATTCTCGAAAAGGAGATGAACTCGGTCAGTGATGAAGCCTATATCACAACCGATGACGGCTCATACGGGTTCCACGGTTTTGTCACCCAGAAACTGCAGGAACTGATCGATTCAGGCAAAAAAATAGACTACGTTCTGGCAATCGGCCCCATTCCAATGATGAAGGCCGTTTCGGATGTTACCCGTCCATATAACATCAAAACCGTCGTCAGTCTCAACCCGATCATGGTAGACGGTACAGGAATGTGCGGAGGATGCCGCGTAACCGTCGGCAATGAGCTCAAGTTCGCCTGTGTCGATGGTCCTGAGTTCGACGCTCACCTGGTGGACTTCACCAATCTCAACGACAGAAACAAGATCTACCGGAAAGAAGAACAAGCTTCCGACGGCTCATATCAGCACCGCTGTCACCTCGACAAGCAGATATAATTATACTCTTCAATACATTCAATCCCGACCTTCAAGGTTCTGAAAGGGCCCTTGGGCGGGGATTGACAAAAATAACAAGGGTTAACTATGGACAATAAAACCATTACAACCAAGCAGCGACTGGCCATCCCCCGTCAGGAAATGCCTGCTCAGGATCCATTGAAGCGCACGCAGAACTTTAAGGAAGTCAACCTCGGCTATAGTCCGGAGGCTGCGATCAAAGAAGCAATGCGCTGCATTCAATGCAAGGATCCTGTGTGCATTAAAGGCTGTCCGGTCAATATCAAAATCGATGAATTTATTCACCTGGTCGCCGAAGGCGACTTCCTCGGCGCCGCGAGAAAAATCAAGGAGGATAATGTCCTGCCTGCGATTTGCGGAAGGGTCTGCCCCCAGGAAGACCAGTGTGAAAAAGAGTGCGTTCTGGGCAATAAGCACAAACCTGTCGCCATCGGTCACCTCGAACGATTTGTCGCCGATTACGAGCGGGAAAGCGGCAACATCAAAACCCCGGAAGTCCGCCCCGCGACAGGCAAAAAGATAGCCGTCATCGGCAGTGGTCCTGCAGGACTGAGCTGCGCTAACGACCTTGCTCAGCTCGGCCACAGCGTTGTCGTCTTTGAAGCTCTGCATGAACTCGGAGGAGTCCTTATGTACGGGGTTCCTGAATTCAGGCTGCCTAAAGAGATTGTAAGAACCGAGATCGACGTTCTGAAAAAAATGGGTGTAGAATTCCAGTCAGACGTTGTCGTGGGACGCTCGGTCACCATCGATGAACTGATCGAGGAAGAGGGATTCGATGCCGCATTCATAGGCGTTGGAGCTGGTCTTCCGTGGTTCATGGGAATACCCGGGGAAAACCTGGTCGGCGTGCTGTCGGCAAACGAGTTCCTGACAAGGGTCAACCTCATGAAAGCTTATGACTTCCCTGAAAGCGACACTCCGGTCTTTGACTGCAAGGGCAAAAGCATTGCCGTGTTCGGCGGAGGCAATACCGCAATGGATGCCGTAAGAACGGCAAAACGCCTGGGCGCTGAACACGCCTACATTGTTTACCGGCGTTCGGAAGCAGAAATGCCTGCCAGGGTCGAAGAGATTCACCATGCAAAGGAAGAGGGTATCGAGTTCCTTCTGCTCCAGAGCCCTGTAGAGTTTATCGGGAATGACGAACACTGGCTGACAGGCGTCAAATGCCTCAAAATGGAACTTGGAGAACCCGATGATTCAGGAAGAAGACGGCCTGTGGCTATTGAAGGTTCAGAGTATGTCCTGCCTATAGATATGGCTGTCATTTCGATCGGCAACGGCTCAAACCCGCTGATCGGGCAGACGACGCCTGATATTGAGTTCAGCAAACGCGACACCATTGTTGTCGACATCAACACAATGGGAACATCGAAAGAGAACGTCTACGCAGGCGGAGATATCGTTACCGGCGGCGCAACGGTTATTCTTGCGATGGGCGCAGGAAGAACAGCTGCCAAAGCCATTGATGAAAAACTCATGGGCAAATCCCGCGGGTTCGACGAATGGTAAAACAGGCTGACGCTCCTACTCTAACGGCTGTCCAGAGGAGATCATAACCTCTGGACATTCGTTCCTCCAATCAATCCTCTTAAGGGGCAACCTTGCCGCTTTTTTCGTCCAGTCTTCTGCGAATATCCTCTACCCTTGCCTTGTTCACCCCGAGATCGGAATACCCGAGACGTGAAGCGGAACGAACCTGAATAACACGGTGAGAGGCGTCGAGACGAAACTCGACATCATCGACAAAACCGACAAGAGGCATCATAAAGGTTGACCAGATATAGTCATCTTCGCGCGACTCGACAGTACCGCCCATTTCGGCAATCACCTCTTCAAGAGCCTTCCATGCACTGAGGGGATCTCCCTGAAAAGCCAGGGGCGGAACCCGTTCAGCCTCGTTGCTGGTCTCGCTGCATAGACAGTTCGGTGTTCCCGGGCAAGGCCTCAGCTTACCATTCAGCAACCCCGGCTTTTCATCAGGTGAAGGCCAGAGTCCCGAAATCGCCCTGGTAAAGCCATGAAGGGCATCATTGATAACGTCCATAATAATTATTGATTTATTGTTCAGGGTTCTCGGAAAAAGGTCCATTTTTAAGGCAACGGACAGCAAATCCTCTTGTCTTGGCGGAACTGTTTGCATAGACCGCGGAATAGCTGTTAAACAGTTCTCTCGACAAGGCACTGTATTCATTGCTTTGGGTCGCTGACCAGTAAACCGCGCTCGACCCGAGAAGGCGAAAGGAACCATTGCTGCTCCTGTAGCCTGAAGGGAGAGCGGTGAAATGCGAGGTATTGAGAGCACCGACATTCGGTGAAGCCCAACCCTCGGCCGATTTCAGATAACTGCCTGCCGCTTTTTCGCCTCCAAGCTGCATGATAAGCTCCTGCCAATCCGAATCCGACGCAACCCGCCAACCTTCCGGAGCAAGACCTCGAGGGTCATTGACCGCATACCAGTTATAGAGTTTTCCATAGATTGCGCCATTGACACTGCTGTTATCGTAATAACACCATGCGCCGCTCTCCAGCTGCTCCCATTCGGAAGGGTCCTGTACCTGGACAATCAGATCACCATTACGATAACGGACCACATCAAGGTTTTTGGCCATCCATACCTGATCACCTATTCGTACCTCGTTGACTAATGGCGTAGAAAGAGGAGCGGTTTGAGCGTCAAGATCAGGAGAAACAAGAAAAAAAGCCACAACAGCAAAAAACCTCAAAAAGGTTGAACGACAATATTCGGCGATATTCATCGTCTGTCTCCATTTACTTGTCCGGAAATAAAGTTTCCCGGGCAAGAACCACTGCCCGGATATGCGACTGTCAATTAACAATACGCTTTTCTATCACAAATGGTTCATGAGGACATGACCCCGGTAAGAAAACAGCCCCATGAAGCGGCGCTGAAGAACTACTTCATCGAAGAATCTTGCAAACAGGTGCCGTCCGCCAGGCCGGATCAGTTCTTTGCACTGTTTTTCTGCAGGAAACGAAACGCCCGCTCTTCGAGCACACCCGACATCTGACGATCGATGAGTTTGACGGTAATGCGGGGAGGACCACCCTCTGCATCCACATCAAAAACCGCAACCCGAAACAGGTCGGTAGAGCGAACTATCGATGGCAGACTGGAAATTCTGGTTTCAACACCCAGAAAACTCAACGGCAGAAGACATTTGACATGATAGGGATTACTGAGAAAAATACCGTAAGACTTCACGGAAATAATCGATCCGGTAAATATCTCGCCTTTTGTCGGCAAGCCTGCTTGACCTGAAACGCTTTCAGGCGATTCTGCATGCGCTGATTGCTGCACCTCGTGAGAAGCGATCAGTTCGATTTTGGAACGGATATCAGAAAAATCATGACAACCGATACCCGGTTCAGCAACCAGCTCCCAGGCGCTCAGCCCCCGGGTCGAATAGACCTGAATATCCTTGCCTCTGGAACGCAGCGCTCGTATCAAAGGCAGAAAATCACTATCTCCTGAAACGAGAATGAAGGAATCATATCTCGAAGCTGTCGTCAGTGCATCGACAACCAGCTCAACATCAAGATTGCCTTTCATGACGACCTCGCCGGTCTCTTTATTGACAATCTTTTTGACCGGCTTTGACGTAATGGTATACCCATTAGCCTCAAGCATCCTGTTAAATGCCACCTGTTCCTGTGAAAGAGCTCCCGATTCAGGAACATAGTAACGAGCTTCGACAGAATCGAAACACTGCATGAAAAAAGCGATCAGACGAGAAAAATCAATCTGCCATCCCATGTGGCGCTGGGTAAAGAAAAGATTTGCTCCATCGATGAAAACTCCTGCTTTTCTATTTCCTTTATCAGGCATTGCGATGTCATATTTGTTGGTTCAAAATCGTCGGGACACGAGCAGAACGGCGCTCACAGGCCCGAAAGAATAATCGACCAGATCGGAAGCGAAACAAAAGAGAGGATAATTCCGAGGACGACCATCATATTGGACAGCGGAGGGTTGATATTGTACTCTGATGCAATAATACCGGCCGTAATCATCGGAGGCATGGCAGCTTCAAACAAGGTCACCCTGATGGGTGTTCCGTGAAGACCGAAGAGCGCCACATACAGCAAGCCAATAAGCAGAGGCGCAAGAATCAGCTTGAAGCCAAGGCCGAGAGCCAGGTAGCCCCTGTTGCCTTCCAGATGCCCGGCTTGCAGCTGAAAGCCCACCGAAAGCAACGCAAGCGGAGCAAGGGTATCGCCAAGCCTCTGAAGGAGAAGCGTGAGCCATTGAGGATAGTCAAAAGGGATGAACAGCACGGCGACAAGAAGCGCGATAAATGGAGGAAACATGACAATGCGCTTGACAATATCGCCTGCCGTAGGCTTATGGCCGGCGTAGATCCCCGCAACGGTGAGCCCCAATGTCGACAGCACCATGAATGACCCCATCTGGTCAACAATGATACCATTGACAAGCGCCTCTTTACCAAAGAATGCCTCGATCATCGGCAAGCCGACAAAAGAGGTATTGCCAAGTCCCCCGGTCAGAATAAGCGCACCGACCGTTGTGCGTCCCAACCTGAAGAGTCTGCCAGCCAACAGAAAAAAGGCTGCAGCAAGAAAAAAATGAATCCACGGCATTGCAGCCATAAAAAAAAACTCACTGCCGGGCCGAAGATCATGAATATGCAACAGGGTAACGGCAGGGAGCGAAACATGAATAATAACGCCGTTAAGCGTATTGGCGGCAGACTCGGGAAGACGCCTGAAATGCTTCAGGAGCACCCCCGCAGCAAAACACACTATAAGCAGTATCAGGTTATGCATACGATCCCGGTATACATCATCAGCCGACCGTCAATGACCATAGTGCAGGGCAATGTAGTTAATAATATTGTTCGGGCATGAAAAGAAGGGCTATCCGGACAGGAACCGCGAGCGATTCCTGAAACCCGGCCCCTCCGATAGAGTCGACGTCAGAACCAGAGGAATCGGCATACCTTCGGCTGCATGATCATGTTCAACATCGGCGACAGCAGAGATCATGAACCGGCATCGCCTGGTAGCGATCTCTCCTGAGTATCGGCAAGCTCAGCTTCCATACCGTCACGAAAGCGCTCTTCCGGATTGAGTACAACCAGGTCGCCCCCGGAAAGTCCATTGGTGACTTCGAAATAGATGAGATCCGATGCTCCAGGCGTTATAAGCTGTTTTTTCAACAGACCATCGTCAATTTTCCATACGTACTGGCGCCTCTCCTCCTCAAACACCGCCGTTTTAGGCACCAGCAGAGCCCCTTCGATCGTACTGTAAATAATATTTGCGGTCGCTGTCATACCGACCTGTATTCCACGAACCGGCTCCTGAAGTGCCAGATAGACCCTGGAGGTCTTGGTCACCTTGTCTGTCTGCGGAACGATTCGCTCGACACGAGCATGGAAACGATCGTCCGAAAGCGCATCCAGAGCTATGGTTGCCAGTTGTCCGACTTTCAGCTTCGGCACATCAAGTTCATCGATTTCAACATTGAGTACATAACTCGATGTATCGATAACGGTAGCAACAAGGGTAGCCGAAGAAAGAAAATCCCCCGCTCTGGCATTCTGCAAAGCAAGAACACCATCAATCGGCGCCTCAACAAACAGCTTCGTCAGGGCATCGAGAGAACTCTCATGCTGCAGGCGCCGCTGCTGAAGCAGCCTGTCGGCCTGAACAAAGGTGTTTTCTGCATCATCGAGCTGCTGACGCGAAACCGCCCCCATCCTGTATAGATTGCGACTGCGCCGCAGTTTCAGCATAGCGTCATTGACCGCTGCCTGCTGCTCGGAGAGAGCGGCTTCAGCCTCCTGCACAAGAAGCTGAAGCTGACGATCATCAAACTCAAGAATCTTATCGCCCTTCTTCACCCGTTCCCCCTCCAGAAATCCCACCTTTCCAACAGTGCCTGAAATCTCTGTTCTCAGATCAGCCATGATATCGGCATCAACATAACCGGTAGCATAGACCGCCTGAACAAGCTCCATTTCTTTCACGGCAACAGTATTGACACGAACCACATTACCGCGCATCATAAGAAAAATGACCGTCGCGATAAAAATCACGCCAAGAGCAATGGTATATTTGGGAAGAATTTTCTGTAAGGTCTGCATAGACGACATGAATCAAGCGTTAGAATTCTGAAGGGGAAGTTAACAGTTTCAAACTTTTTCTCTTCGCTGACCTTGGTTTTTCCAGAATTTTATCAATCTTTAAGATCTCTTGTAACACATTAATCTACCCTATCAATGAGCGAGAATCAAGATCTTCAGAAAAGCTTTCTTGAAACCGTCAAATTCGATGACAAAGGACTTGTTCCCGCCATCGTTCAGGATTTTGAAACCGGTAAGGTACTCATGATGGCCTGGATGAACCGTCAGAGCCTTGAGATGACCCTGGAAAAAAAGAAAGCCTGCTACTGGAGCAGAAGCCGTCAGAAACTCTGGCTGAAAGGCGAATCTTCCGGCAATATGCAGAATGTTCACGATATCCTGATCGACTGCGACGGCGATACGCTGCTTCTGAAAGTTTCCCAGACAGGCGGAGCATGCCATATGGGCTATCACTCCTGTTTTTACCGCAAGACCAAAGATGATCTCTCCATGGAGATCTGTGATACCCTGATGTTTAACCCTGAAGACGTGTATGGCAAACAAAGCTGAAACATCGCCAAACCGGCCCCAGGAAACGGCAAAATCGCTTTTCCGGACGAAGTCACACGCATCGATCCAGCATATGTTCGATGAGGTTGCTCCTACCTACGATTTCCTGAACCATCTGCTCAGTCTGGGTATCGACAACTACTGGCGAGCCTTTGCTGCGGCAAAAGCAAAAAAACTGATCGGTGCAAACCCGGCACCCGACATTCTCGATGTAGCAACCGGAACCGGCGACCTTGCAAAGGAGATGTCGAAACTCCAGGGAGCCAGAGTGACAGGTATGGACCTGTCACCGGAAATGCTTGCCATTGCGGAAAAAAAATATCCGCAGATACGTTTTGTACAAGGCTACGCGGAAAAACTCAACTTCGATACAGCATCATTCGACATTGTCAGCGCTGGTTTCGGAGCAAGAAATTTTGAGGATCTTACCAAAGGGCTGAAAGAGTTTCACCGGGTTCTCAAACCAGGCGGTCACGCGCTGATCATTGAGCCGATGATCCCGAGAAATCCCGTCATGAAAAAGCTCTACCTCATCTACTTCAAAAAAGTGCTCCCGAAGATCGCCAGCATGGTCAGCAAATCCAGTTTTGCTTACGACTACCTTCCCCATTCTGTCGAATCCTTTCCTCAGGACAAAGAATTCACGGCAATCCTGAAGAGCGCAGGGTTTCAGTCTGCGGAATTTATTCCTATGACGTTTGAGACCTCGATACTCTATATCGCAAAAAAATAAGCTGAAACCGGACAGGCTCACCGCAGCCCGTCCGGGCTTGGCTGATTCTCACATGGCAAAGCAACATACCGTCCACAGGCCCTGCTCACAAGGCCGCTGACACAGCAACGCTATCTCCCGCCTGATTCGGGTCCGGACAAAGAAAAATCAACTCTGTACTTCTGAAAATTATTGCAGATATGCTCCATCGTCAAACGATCGGAGTACATTGTACGGATCATTGCAACAACCTGCTCAGGCTTTCTGATATGAAAGATCATGCGCATATCCTTGCTATCCATCAATTCACGGCCAAGAACTGCATCGTGCATCCACCTGAGCAACTGCTCCCACTGGTCACCGAAAAGAATGATGGGCGTTTCGCAGATATGCTCAACCTGCACAAGCTGCCAGGCATAAAACAGTTCAAGCAGCGTACCGATGCCGCCCGGAGCAACGACTACCGCATCGGCAAGAGACATAAAGGTATCGAGTCGACTGCTGAAACGATCGAACTCCTGCTTGATGTCAAGATACTCATTTGAGTGCTGTTCGCGAGGAAGCCGGATATTGAGACCAATGGAATGTGTTCCTGAATTTGCACTTTTCGAACCCGCATTTGCGGCAAGCATCAAACCCGGGCCTCCGCCGGTAATGACATCAATACCGGATTGGGCAAGCCCCCTTGCAATCTGAAATACATCCTGATAAATACGATCCCCCTCGCGGATTCGCGCAGAACCGAAAATTGCGACTTTATAATGCGGGTCCATAAAACATAGTTATGTAGCGTTCAGTAAAAATACCGTGAGGGATACAACAACATCGCGCCTTCATCGTGCCCCTCGATAACGGCATCGAAAATACTCAGAAAAGCATGGCTTCGAATTCCTCTTCACCGATGACCCTGACACCGAGCTTCAGCGCTTTCTGAAGTTTGCTGCCCGGATCCTTTCCTGCAACGACAAGATCGGTCTTCCTGCTAAGAGACTTGACCTCTTTGCCGCCCCGTTGAGCAACAAGAGCTGCGGCATCATCCCTGCTGTGGCGCTCGAGCGTACCGGTAAAAATGACCTTCATCCCCTCGAAGTTGCGGTTCACAAGGGCTTTTGGCGCGCTGGCTGCAAGCCGAAGACCTGCAGTCCTCAATTTTTCGACAAGTGCGAGAGCGTCGGGATTCCTGAAAAAATCATGCACACTCTGCGCAATAACAGGCCCTATATCGGCAACGCAAGAGAGTTCCTCAAGAGCTGCTGAAGCCAGAAGATCGATCGAATGGTACGCTGCTGCAAGTTCTCTTGCTGTTGCAAGCCCGACATGGCGAATGCCCAATGCATACAACACCCGCTCATACTCGCGAGTTCTGCTTTTCTCGATCGCTTTGAGAAGATTCATGGCTGACTTGTCGGCCATACGATCGAGATGTGAAACCTCATCAGCCGTAAGGCGATACAGGTCTCCAGAATCTGCAACCAGCCCGTTATGGACAAGCTGCTCAACCAAGGATTCGCCGAGAGATTTTATATCCATAGCATTGCGCGAAGCGAAGTGAAGAATCCTCGCTTTAACCTGCGCAGGGCAGGATTGACTATTAGGGCAGTACCAGCTGACCTCGTTTTCCGGATGGAGCAGAGCTGTCCCGCAAACCGGACAATGACTGGGAATGGCAATCTCACTGGAGTCTTCACGCCGTGTTCCGGGTACAACGCGGATGACTTTTGGAATGATCTCTCCTGACTTTTCAATAACAACCCTGTCACCGATGCGCACATCGAGGCGACGGATCTCATCGAAATTATGCAGCGTCGAGCGTTTCACGGTTGTTCCTGCAAGCCTCACCGCTTCAAGCTCTGCCACAGGAGTAATGGTACCAAGTCTGCCGACCTGAAAAACAACGTCATTGAGAACCGTTTCAGCCTGCTCGGCGGGATACTTGTAGGCAATAGCCCAGCGCGGACTTTTCGATGTCGCGCCAAGCTCATCCCAGAAAGCGGGGTTGTTGAGTTTCAGAACAATACCGTCAATATCATACTGAAGCGTCAAGCGATCCGCCTCCCACTGTCCGATAAAATCACGGATCTCATCAAAAGAACGGCACGTGCTATAGTGCCCGCCCGTATAAAAACCCATCTCTTCAAGGCGCTGTAGACGCTGAACATGCTGCATCGAACGGCATTGGGGATCAGTGAGATAGTAGGCGACAAACATCATTTTCCGCCTTGCGACCTCAGCCGAATCCTGCAATTTGAGCGTCCCTGCCGTAGCATTGCGCGGATTGGCAAACTGCTCTTCCTCCGGCCGTCCCTCGTTGAGTGCGGCAAAATCATCTTTCCGCATAAACACTTCGCCTCGAACCTCAATCTCCCTTCCACCATACTGCTCTGCAGCCATAGCGGCCCCTCCCCGCAACTGCAGCGGGACCGAACCGATCGTTCTGATATTGGGCGTAATATCGTCGCCCTCAACCCCGTTACCGCGGGTCGCGCCCTGCACAAGAAAACCGTCCCGATAGAGCAGGCTTACGGCAACACCGTCAAACTTGAGTTCTGCGACAAATTCGGGATTTTCACCCGCCTCTTCAGGCAGCAGCTTCAGCACACGAGCGTAAAACTCCTCAACCTCTTCGAGAGAGTAAGTATTGGAAAGGCTCCTCATGGGTTGGCGATGCGTAACGGTCGGGAACTCTTTTGTAATCTCTCCCCCGACCCGCTGGCTGGGGCTGTCGGGCGTCACCAGATCAGGAAACGCTTTTTCAAGCGCTATAAGCCTTTCAAGCTCCTGGTCGAACGCATAATCCGATATCTCAGGTTGAGCGAGTACATAATAGCGGTAGTTATGCCGGTTGAGCTCATCCCTCAGGCGAGCAATCTCTTTCAAAGCGTCCTTGCGTTGCATCGATCGTCTACAATTCTTTATCTGGTTGAAGAAAGTGCCCAGCCGGCAAGATTTTTCACAAACGTGACCGATCCTCCTACCCCAAGCTTGTCCCATGTCGCTTTCAGCACCCTGGGATATCTCGCAGCGACTTTCAGAAGAACCGTCACCAGTTCGTCGAGACGCATTTCGTCGCGGAACATAGCCTGACGATAGCGCTGCGGCAAGGCATCGAGCACGATCATCACTTCGTTCATCAGCTCATTGACGAAATTGGGCGCATCGGTACGGGCATCGAAGCACATGTACTTCATAAGATTGGCCATCGATGCAACATTGGGCTCATAAGCACTGATCGCCTCGAGATCTTTCTTTGAAAGCGCAGCTGCACCGAGAGCCCGGTCAAGACCGGCGGTCAGCCTGGCCATGTTGCGAACCATCGAGCCGAAACCGCAGAAGGTGAGCGGAGAACCGAGCGCCGCAGCATCGCCGAAAAGAAGAATACGGTCAGCGGCAATTTCACGCGTCCGCCCGAGACCATCGTGAGAGTAGGCCGGAATAATGCCGAAGACGGGACGATGGATCGTAAAGTCACGACCCGGCTTTTTATAGTCGGAAAGCAACTGAAAATAGGTCTCGAACAATCCCAGCAAAGACTTGTCGTTATCCGAATCGACGGCATCATAAAAAAACAGGTAGGTGATATACTCCCGCCCCCTGGCCGGAAATCCTTCCCAGATAAGCTGCCTGCCGCTGCCTGCCGAAAAATCAGCAGGAGCTGTACTGGCAAGAATTTCACCGACATCGTAATCCGCATCCTCAAACCCGCTGGCAATGGTTCCTACCGTAGGGCAGACATGCGTGTGCGGTCGGCCCCGGTTAAGCTGCATAGCGACCGGGGACATGACCCCCATACCATCGATCAGCACCTGAGCACGGTAATAGGAAAGGGCTCCGCTACGATCAGAAACCTCCACGACAACATGATCAGGAAAGGTGAAGCATCGCTGAAAAGAGGTCATGTCGCAGATGCGGGATGAAGAGCCGGCAAGCAGTTTCTCTCGGGCCATCCCGAGCAGCTTGTCGGCATCAACCGCGCAATCGAGAACGTTATCGATATACAATCGTTTCTGTCGCTCTCCGCCCGAGGCAAACTCAACCCATCCGGTCTTATAGGTGCGCACAATCACCGAATCGAGCTCCGCCTCGGAAAACACCCCGGTTTCCTGCAGTTTCAGAAGTTCGCCACGCGAGATATTCCAGTCACGCGTTGACTGTCCCGCGACATGGCGGTCAACAAGCAGAACCGTTTTTCCATACCGTTCAGCCATGACCGCCGCATGCAGAAGACTGAGCGTGGCGCCGGCGTACAGCAGATCGAAGTCGCCCTGAATATCGACGCCCTCGGGAAGCTCATCGCCTCTGAGCACAACCCTGGACGGGGGCCCCTGATGACTATGATCCCAGTACCGGTCCAGAGCGGCAACTTGAGCAAGTGCACTCTCTCCCGATCCATCGGGCAGGTTCATGAAATGACTATAGACAAGCGGATGCGATTCTTTAATCTGTTCAAGCATGATGTCAGCTCTATACCATTGTGATAAAATGATCCCTCTGCAGGGACAGCACCATTCCGGAAAAAAATGCGAGGAGAATCTCTCACTCTCCGCTACCCTTGCTGAATGACGGTATCACTCTCGATTTTCCCGTCAACGAGATGAATCCTGCGCTTGGCTCGTCTGGCAAACTCCTCATCATGGGTAACAAAAATGACGGTCTGGTTGAGTTCCCGGTTCAACCGTTCAAATAACGCATAGACCATTTTTCCCGATTTAGAATCAAGATTTCCAGTCGGCTCATCGCCGAGAATAATTTTGGGCTCATTGGAGAGCGCCCGGGCGATAGCAACACGCTGCTGCTGTCCGCCGGACAACTGACTGGGCCTGTAATCGGCGCGATCGACAAGGCCGACTATATCGAGCAGCATAGCAGCGCGCTCGCGAATCTCTTTTTTGGTCCTTTTGCCGTTAATCATCATCGGCATACTGACATTTTCCAACGCAGTGAACTCCGGAAGCAGAAAATGAAACTGATAGATAAAGCCAATCTTTTCATTGCGAATGACGGTCATCTCCTTCTCGCTTTTTTCCGTAATATTGTCACCGTCGAGCCAGACCTCTCCGAAAGTCGGTTTATCGAGGCCTCCCATGATGTAGAGCAAAGTCGATTTACCTGAACCCGAAGGGCCTGTGATGGAAAGAAACTCCCCCTCGCGAATCTCAAGCGAGAGACCGGGAATAATGGTCTGGAGAATATCGCGGGAAAGCTCAAGCTCCCTGCGGACCGATACCAGCTTCAGAAGAATGTCATTCATAGTGCTCCGGGCAGGCTTGAAGAGGATAGTGAATTACTGCTATGGGCAAACATAATAAAAAAGTACCCGTACTGCTAAATATACCAACGCTCATGAACATCGAATACCCCGTGCCCTGGAATAAGAGCGATTCGACACTCAACTTTTTACCTGTAACCGCCGTTTATAGAAACAGACATCAATAAAACGCAGAGACTCTCATCCAGCACTCATCTATGGCAGAACAGCAACATAAAGTCTGTTTCATGACAGGAGGTTCGGGACGGCTCGGAAAACAGATTGCCAGCGCAATGGCCCGTGAGGGGTACGATATTTTCTTTACATGGCACTCGTCGCACGCTGAAGCCCGCAATACCCTTGAAGCGATACAAGCCATCAGCCCTTCTTCGGCAATGGTGTCGTGCGACATATCGAACGTCGATGAAATCAAAAAGGCTTTTGCCGAATTTCAGGCCCGTTTCAACCGTCTTGACCTGCTTATCACCAGTGCATCGAATTTTTTCGGTACCCCGCTTCCGGATGTGACAGAACATGAATGGGACAGGCTGGTAGACACCAATATGAAGGGAACGTTTTTCACCATGCAGGAAGGCGCGTCAATCATGCGCAACCAGAACTTTGTATCGAGAATTATCACGATAACCGATATAGCCGCAGAGCTGACATGGAAAAACTTCGCCCCCTACACCGCGTCCAAAGCTGCTGTTCAGCACCTGACGAGAGTATTCGCCAAAGTATTCGCGCCATCGATACTGGTCAACTCTATAGCCCCGGGAACCTTCACCATAAACCCGGAATGGAACAATGGCCAGGAACTTGACGATGAACTGGCCAACAAGATACCGCTTAAACGTATGGGCGACCCGGAGGATATCATCAGAACCATACGTTTTCTCTCGCAAAACGACTACGTCACCGGACAGATCATCAACGTCGATGGCGGAAGACTGCTCTCATAAGCAGTTATTGACCGGGCGGGTGAAAAACCGGATTGAGCAGATAAAAAGTTATAACCTTCATTTCATATATTCTATTCAAAGAGAGCGTTCAAGAGACAACAACAAGACAAAAATCGAGATCCATGATGCAGGAAATACCGGGCTCTGAACCGGCCCAGAATAAAACCGGACAAAAGCGATCATCCAATCCCCATATCCCGGACCAGGTCGCGGGAGTCAGTGAACACGTTGCCGACCTGTACAACCAGTTTCGAGAAAGCCGGAACTATTCAAAACTTCAGGACGCAAAACAGCAGATGAAAGAGTACATCAAAGACAACCCCGTCGAATCCGTGCTGTACTCGCTTGGCGCAGGCGTTGTTCTTGGTTTTATTCTTCACAAAAAGCGCTAAAACGTATCGCTCATCATGTCGCATTTTTTCAGCAGAGAAAAACAAAAGCCGGCAACCGGCAGGGATGAGCCCGGCATTGCCGAACTCATCAGCAACACTATAACTGAAAGCTACGATGATCTGCTCGACATTATCGACGCAAAAGCAGAGCTCATAAAAATCGAGCTCACCGAAAAACTTGCCATTGTGGGCGCGCTGCTGATCATGGCGATCCTGCTTCTGGCAGGAATCATCTATCTCTTCACATCGATTGCTCTTCTCGTCGGGGAACTGCTCGGCCATATGTATCTGGGCTACCTTATACTCAGCTCCTGTTTCCTGCTGTGCGTCCTGTTTTTCACAAAAATCAGACCATCACTGCTCAAAAACATGATCCATAAAATTCTTCTCTCAACCCATGGCACAAGACACTGAACCGTTCACGAACATCGAAGCCCGGATACAGCACCTGCAGGACAGCATTGCACAACACAGCCAACAGCTGAAATCACGCGCGTCGCGCCTGAAGGATGACTTGCAGGATGAACTTGCGCCCGAAGAAATCATTCGAAAATATCCGCTGCAGTCAGCCGCAGCATCGCTTATTGCCGGAGTTCTCACCGGAAAATTCATCAGGGCGGTCGTCACTCCTTCCACCCGTTCACATGAAAAAAGCATAGAGAACAGACCTTCCGAATTCAAAACCGCTCTCAGCGATATCGGCGTTGACATTCTCCGCTCAGGCAAAGACCTTGCATTCACCTATTTCCGTCACTATCTGGATAACAGAATCAACAACGAAAAAAACCATAGCTGACGAAAAAAAATCCATCCTCACCCCCTGCGAGCTCCCGCCGATCGGTGCGGGAGCTCGTACGATGCCGCCTTCCAACTTTCTGCCATTTTGCTATATTCTCTTCATCCACAACGTTCATTTATGGCAGCAGAGCTCATCTGCCTGTCGGAATTCTTAGTTACTCACTATCGTGAAAGTTAATCTTGACAGAACATCTTCAGGTTTCTGCATAGGCGTGCAGGGCACCATCCACCTCGCTGAAGAAAAACTCAGGGAACATGACGGCAAACTCTACTGCCTCGGCGACATTGTACACAATGAAGTCGAAGTCAAACGACTGGAGGAACTGGGGCTCATCACGATAGATCTCAATGAATACAGCGCGCTAACCAACGCACCTGTTCTGATTCGCGCCCATGGAGAACCCCCTTCGACCTATACCACAGCAAAAAGCAACCAGCTCGACGTTACCGATTCGACCTGCCCGGTCGTCGCAAAACTGCAACGCTCAGCAAGAATGCTGCATGATCGGGGATATCAGATTATTATCTACGGCAAAAAAAACCATCCGGAAGTCATCGGCATCAATGGTCAATGCGATAACCAGGCCATTATCATCAAACACCCTGACCTTTCAGCCCCTGAAGAAACCGCCCCGCTTGATTTTACCCGGCGTACCGCGCTCATATCCCAGACAACCATGGATGTGCCGGGATTTGCCATGCTGAAAGAAAATCTTGAACGCCTGTTTTCGGCTTCTGCTGGACCAGGAGAGCGTCATGCGGCATCGCACTGGCAGGATATCAGGGATATCGACCTTACAGCAGAAATAACCGGTGTACGTCCCCTGCCGAAATTTCTCTACAAAGATACGATCTGCCGTCAGGTATCGAGCAGAAACAGTAAACTGCATGACTTCGCCGCGCAGAACGACGTTGTCATCTTCGTTGCCGGAAAGAAAAGCTCAAATGGACAGGTACTCTTCAACATCTGTAAAGCCTCAAACCCGCGCACCTATTTTGCCGAGGATGAAAAAGACATACAAGATGAATGGCTGCTGGAAAACCGCCAGCCCGTCCAAAGCGCTGGGGTCTGTGGAGCGACATCGACGCCGATGTGGCTCCTGGAAAAAGTTGCAAGAAGCATAGAGAGCAGATTTTCCTCCTGAACCCGCTCATGCCTGGCAGAAACTCTACATTTTTCAAGAAAATCGCTATTCAATCATGGCAACTGTTTCACTGACTCTGAACGGGAAAACCATTACAGCCGATGCTCATGTCTCAATTCTGGAGGCAGCCAAAAGCAATGGCGTTATCATTCCAACGCTCTGTTTTCATCAGGAACTCAGTGCTCTGGGGTCTTGCTGGATGTGCATTGTCGAACTCAAGGGTAAAAACCGTTTTGTCCCGGCCTGCAGCACCAGGGTAACCAGCGGGATGGATATTGAAACCGACAACCCGGAACTGCATGCAATGCGCCGCAAAACCCTTGAACGGCTCATTGATCAGCATTGCGGCGATTGCCTGGGACCGTGCGAAACAGCGTGCCCTGCCGGCTGCGACATTCCGGGCTATACGGCAGCTATCGCCAGAGGCGATGACCGCGAAGCAATCCGGATTATCAAAGAAACCGTTCCTCTTGCTGCATCTCTTGGCAGAATATGCCCGGCTCCATGTGAAGATGCCTGCCGTCGTCACGGCGTCGACGATCCAGTCTCGATCTGTGCCTTGAAACGCTTTGCCGCTGATAAAGACATCGCGTCAGCCGAACCGTTCGTTCCCGAAAGAAAAAAAGCGTCAGGCAAAAAAGTCGCCGTCATCGGAGCCGGTCCTGCAGGCCTTACAGCCGCGTACTACCTGCTTCGAAATGGTCACGATGTCACTGTTTTCGATGCAAACGACACACCGGGCGGCATGCTCTATTACGGCATTCCGCGATTCCGCCTCCCTGCGACGATCCTTGAAGCCGACATTGCCCCCCTGCGGGCTATGGGTGGAGAAATCGTTCTCAATACCGTTCTGGGGCGGGATATCTCCCTGAAAGAGCTGAAAAAAAATGGTTTTGATGCAACCTATATCGCCGTAGGAGCTGCCAAAGCATCGACAATGGGTATTGCCGGAGAAGAACTTCCCGGAGTCGTTTCCGGAATCGGATTTCTCAGGGATATAGCCTCGGGAAAAGCGGTACGGACAGGAAAAAGGGTTGTTGTTGTCGGAGGCGGGAACACGGCTGTCGATGCAGCAAGAACAGCCCTCCGAACCGGAGCTGAATCGGTCACCATTATCTATCGAAGAACTCGTGAAGAGATGCCTGCCAACCAGGCTGAAATCGAGGAAGCCCTTGCCGAAGGCATCGCTCTGCAATGCCTTGCCGCTCCATCGGCCATAACCTCCTGTGAAAGCGGCCTGGAAATGACCGCACTGAAGATGCTGCAGGGCGAACCTGATGAAAGCGGACGCCGACGCCCTGTTGCCTTAAACGGCTCGGAGTTCTCTCTCTTTGCCGACACAATTATTGCCGCTATCGGCCAGTATGTCGATCCTGAAATCCAGACCGCAACAGGGTTGCAACTATCGCAAAAAGGCACCTTCAAGACCGACAGTGCCACATGCATGACAGAACAGGAGGGCGTCTTTGCGGGAGGAGACTGCGTTATCGGTGCCGATATCGCCATCAATGCCATCGAGCAGGGAAAACGTGCAGCAGACGCTATCGACAGCTTTCTCAACGCCGTCACTTCCCGGAACGAGAAAAAACCCTTCAACTCAACCTACGGACCAAGGGATAACGCCCCTGAAACATTTCTTATGCGGGCAAAACCCATCAAACGCGCGTCGATGCAGGAACTTCAAGGACCTGAAAGAACATCGACATTCCGCGAGGTCGCCCTTGGCCTTGACGAAGAACAGGCGCGTCTTGAGGCGCAGCGATGCCTGCGATGCAGCTGTACGACAAAAAACAACTGCTCGCTCCGCCGCCTGGCTTCACGCTATGAGGTATCGTCAGCGCAATGCGATGTCGAAACGCATGACAACGCCTATATTACCCGCGGAAATGGAATACGGTTTGAACGGGAAAAATGTGTTGATTGCGGCATCTGCGTGCGAACCATCGAAGAATACGGTCCTGAAAAGCTCAGGAGCACAATCCTCATAGAACGCTGCCCTACCGGAGCACTGAGCTAAACGGAAGTATTGGCCTGTTGACCTCTTGAACGGTTAACAACGGCGTCAACAGGCCAAACAGTCCTACAGCTTTGAAAAATCAAACTCCCGGCTTTCAAACCTGCGAATGGTAGGATTGAACGCCTTTGTTCCGATAACGACCATGTCGCCCGGCTTGAGCTGCTCCAGCTCGTGTGAGTCGATAACCACCTCGACCAGATTATTTCCTATTGCAATAACGGCAATATGAATTGCGTCAAAACTCCTGAGTTCGAGAATCTCACCTTTGAAAGCGAATTTCTGCGTTGTCATGCGTTCAACAAAAAGCTCTCTTGGCGTTTTATCGGCGCTGATACGTCCCTTTTCAAAGACCAGAACTCTATCGCAAAGTTTATAGATCTCACTGGAATCATGCGTTACGATCAGCATGGTAATCCCCAGTTCCCTGTGAATATTGAGCAGTTCATCCTGAAGGATTGATTTCATGCGTTCATCGAGAGCCGATAACGGCTCATCCAGCAGAAGAATCTGGGGCTGTTGCATCAGTGCCCGTGCCAGCGCAACGCGCTGCTTCTGCCCCCCCGAAAGATTTGAAGGCTTGACGTGAGCAAGCCGGTTCAATCCAGTCAATTCGAGAAGTGTATCTGCCATAGCCGTGTCTTTTGACGCGTAAAGAAGATTCTGTAGCACGGTCATATGGGGAAATAACGCGTATCCCTGAAAAACAAAGCCGGCTTTTCTCTGCTGCGGTTTGAGATTGATGCGGGGTTTTCGGCCCGCCTCTCCCTGAAACCAGACGTTTCCGTCTACCTGCAGCAGCCCTTCCTCGGGCGTTGAAAGCCCTGCAAGAAGCCGCAAAAAAGTGGTTTTACCGCTACCGGAAGGGCCGGCTACGGCTGTCACTCCCCCTTTAGGGATTTCTATATCGGTCTCAAGCATAAAATCACCTTCAGGACCGAAAAGTGTTTTTCGTAATGAAATAACAAGCATCAGGTATTCCTTGTAATACGGGAACGATAGTTGACCGTGTAGACGATCACCAGTACAATAAAACTGAACGCGATCAGAATCAGTGAATAGACATGAGCAGTACGGTAATCCAAGAGTTCGACAAGTTCATAAATCGCGATCGAAGCCACCCTTGTCTCCCCCTGAATGCTCCCGCCAACCATGAGAACCACTCCGAACTCACCAACAGTGTGCGCAAAGGTGATGATCAGACCGGTAAGCACTGACGGCTTGATATTCGGAAGGATGACACTGATGAGGGTTTTGAGAGGGGATTTTCCCAAAGCGTATGAGGCCTCTATCAGCTTCTGCGGCAGCTGCTCCATTCCGGATTGCAAAGGCTGCAGCATAAATGGAAATGAGTAGACGCATGACGCAATCAGAATTCCCGGGAACGTAAAAACCAGCTCAATATCAAACACGTTTCCGATAAAACTGCCAAACGAAGAACGGCCTGAGAGAAACATCAGAAGATAAAATCCGAGAACGGTCGGCGGCAGCACAATCGGCATACTGATCAACGCCTCCACAAAAGGCTTGAATCGTGAACGACTCATCGACAGCACCCAGGCAAGGGGAACCGAAACAGCAAAAAGGATAACCGTTGTAGCGGCAGCAAGCCTGAAAGAAAGAAGAAACGGTTCCGGATCAAAACTGCTCATTGGCTCTTGTGTGATCGTTCTTTGTTAACCGTATTTGTTCCCGCAGTATCAGCCTGGTCGGCAACCCTCGACAAATAGAGATCACTGGCTTTCATAAGCGCGGTAACCAGATCACCTTCCCTGAGATCAAGGCGTTCTGCGGCTGCTGTCGTCGTCAGGCAGTAGAACCTTCCTGCCCTGCTATCGAGCAAAACCTCAGTCAGAACAGGGCTTTTCTTTACAGAAACAACCCTGCAAGGAATCCTGTTGGAGATACTGACCTCACCGCTCATCTCTTTAGCAAGAGCCACATGCGTTGACTTAAACGTGATATGCACATCGGCTCCGATACTGTATTCGTCAGCAAGCTCAAGCGTAATCACCACAAAGTGCTCACCGCCGGCATCAAGGGAAATACGATGCAACTGAACATTGCCCTCGATATTGGTCACCACCGCCCTGATATTATTCATTCCACCCTGTATCCATATTCTTTGAAAACCTCCCTGGCTTCAAAGCCACGGATAAAATCAAAAAAATCGGCAGCAAGACGGTTCTCTCCATCAAGAAGCACCATAGCCTGACGAAGAAGAGCCGTCTGATACTCATCCGGAGAAAACTCCATGACGAGCAGCCCGTTTTTTTCAACCTCATTGCCGGTGTCTCCATACAGGAGAGATTGCGCTATAAAAGCCGCATCGACAGCCGTTACGGCATGCTGAAAAGTCTGCGTAACAGACGAGCCATACACCAGTTTCGATACCACCCTGTCGTAGACCTCAGCATTGCGCATGATATCGACAGCTGCCTGACCATAGGGAGCAAGTTCGGGTTGCGCTATTGCAATCCGCGAAACCTCGTCATCGGTGAGAAAACCAATGCCTCGCGAGGCATCAAGCGTTTTGCTGTATACCAGAACGGGAACGCCCTCTGCATAGACAACCGGCTCTCCAACACTCAACGAGTCGTTATAGAGGGCCTCCGGATAGGCCGTATTAGCTGCCAGAAAAAGATCATAGGGGGCATTATTGCGGATCTGAGCAGTCAGGCTTCCGCTCGATGCTTTTGTCACGCGAATATCTGCCGATGCGTATTGCGGAAAACGCGTCCGGAACAAACCGGTCAGCTCATCGATAACATAACTCAGATTAGCAGCTGCCGCAATATGCAAAACCGGGCGTTCCTGCCTGGCCGGTTCTGATTGCGGACCGCACCCTGAAACCATAAGCTGCACCATGAACAGCAATAAAAGCAGACCTCGATTCATAGAAACGATCTTTATCGATTACATAAATTCACACCTGACGGCCCCCCTTCTCCACCGATGGTCCGTAACAAGCCACTCGTTATAACTTATAATATACAACGGAAAACAAAAACAAATTAAAAAAATAACATAAATACCAAAATTATTTACGCCAAATAAATCAATTGCCTAAATTTTTCAGATACTCCGCGACAAAGCGAATACCTTCCCGAAAAAATGACTCAAGAGCCAGAACACTTTGTGATGCATCGCTCCCTGTCAGGTAGAGATAGGCGACGTAGAGGATAAAGACAGCAGCCACAACAATAGCGAGCCTTAACAGTTTTTTCAGCGTAACCAGAAGAATGATCACTGCTATGACAACCGCACCGGCCAGATAAAGAGGATTTTCAACAAGAAAGCTGACGATCTGTTCCATGGGTCTGTTCTAATTCAAAATAATGACTGATAACCGAAGCCGCTTTCTGCGACGGAGATGAAGAGGCGAGCTGCGCTCTGGCATCAAGCAGCGCAGCTCGCATTTCCTTACGGCGAAGAGGATTCTCGATCAGAAAGCTGACCTCCCGGCACATCCTCTCGCCAGAGGCTTCGTGCTGAATGAGTTCCGGAACGGTCTGTTCGTCCGACAGAAGGCCTTTGGTGATAATATTTGCAAGAGAAATATTATGCAGCTTCACGATTCTCTTCCCGATAACGTAATTAAGCCACCCTGTCCTGTAGACGACAACCATAGGCAGACCGAAACAAAGAGCCTCAAGGGTAGCTGTTCCGGATGTCACCAGAGCGGCATCTGCATACTGCATGACTTCATAGGCGCTGCATTCGATAAGCCTTACACCCGGAATGCGCTCATAGGCCTCGAACAGGGCGTGATTGACATGAGAGGCCTTGCCAACAAGAAATACCGCATCGTACCTCTCTCCAAGCAGCCTGGCTGCCTCAAGCATTTCAGGATATATCAGCGAAATCTCCTGTTTTCTGCTGCCCGGAAGAAGACCGATAAGGACTGAGCCATCGTTAATAGCGTGGCGACGCAGGAATTGCTTGCGAGGCTGCATATCAAGATGAAGAAGTTCTTCAACAACAGGATTACCAGCATACTCGGCAACCATGCCATGACGGGCAAAAAATTCAACTTCAAAATTGAAAATCACAAGCAGGCGGTCGATGGAACGCTTCATCTTCATCACCCGCCCCTCTTTCCACGCCCATACCTTTGGAGAGATATAGTAGACAACCGGAATAGCGTTTCTTTTCAAAAAACGGGCCATATGAAGATTCATGGCGGGATAATCCACTAAGAGCGCAACGTCCGGCTTTTCACGAAGAACGCTATCCTTCAGATCCCCGATGACTTTCCGGAGAAAAAAAGCCTGACGCAGCACTTCAACAAAACCCATGACGCTGAGATCATCGGTATCATAGAGCAGCCTTGCGCCGAGAGAACGGAGCTTGACTCCTCCCGTACCGAAAACATCAAGATCAGGATACTGATTTCGCAAGGCATCAAGAACACCGGAGGCATGAAGGTCTCCCGAAACCTCACCGGCAAGAACAAAGAGTTTCTTCTGCTTCATAAAGTCCTGAAATTGGAACATCAGTGAGGAAAAGCTATCTTTTTCTTACAGTAAACTATAAGAGCAAGCAATAGCGTAGGTTCCAACTCCCATTATATCAAATTCAACAGAGAATGCAAGTCAAATTCGGCACCGACGGCTGGAGAGCCATTATTGCGGAAGAATTCACATTTGCTAACCTCAAACGAGTCACCCTTGCTGCAGCAGAATATTTCCTGAACCAGCCCGACAGCTTGAGGGGTATCTGCCTCGGATACGATACTCGCTTCATGTCGGCTGACTTTGCACGCTACAGTGCCGAAATTTTTTCATCAAAAGGGCTACGCGTTTTTCTTTCAGACTCTTTTGTTCCGACACCTGCTGTATCGCTGTACACCAAAGAAAAAAAGCTGGCTGGCGGAGTTGTGATTACCGCATCACACAATCCCCCTGTCTACAACGGTTTTAAAATCAAAGACAGCTATGGTGGATCTGCACATCCGCAATCAATCGCCATTATAGAAGAGAATCTCGAACACGTCGATGCTGAAGAACCGATAGTTCCGAATGAACACCTTATTGAACTGACCGACATTAAAGAGTTTTACCTGCAGAATCTCAGCAGAAACATCGACCTCAAGAGCATCCATGACACTCAGATGACCATAGCCCATAATGCCATGTTCGGTGCCGGGCAACAAATCATATCAGGTCTCTTCGACGAATCGACGGTCAGCAACTATCACTGCTCTCTGAATCCGGGATTCATGGGCATAAACCCTGAACCTGTAGCACAAAACGTTATGGATTTCGTTGACTTTGTCAAGGAAGTCAAAACAGACGTCGCCATCATCAACGACGGCGATGCCGACAGAGTGGGCATGCTGGATGAGAACGGTTCGTTCATTGATTCGCATAAAATCTTTGCAATCGTGCTCAAGTACCTTGTCGAAGACAGGGGAGAAAAAGGAGAAATCGCCAAAACATATGCCCTTACTGACGTCATCGACAGTATCTGCCGTAAACACGATCTCCCGCTGCACATTCTGCCGGTCGGCTTCAAACATGTCAGCAAACTGATGACGACCAGCAACATCCTGATGGGAGGTGAAGAGTCGGGAGGTATAGGCATAACATCCTACCTCCCCGAGCGCGATGGCATCTATATTGGTCTTCTTGTGCTGGAAATCATGGCAAAGAAGAAAATGACGCTTGGTGAACTTGTCAAAGAGCTCTTCGACGAGTATGGATATTTCTACTATGAACGTCATGACCTGCATGTCAGCCAGGAAAAAAAACAGGCCATCATGCGACGAGCCGCCGGAGGCGATATCACTGCGATTGGTCCATACCCGGTCACCCGATTCAACGACCTTGACGGTTACAAGTATCATTTCAAGGGAGGATGGCTGCTGATCAGGCCTTCGGGGACCGAACCGGTCCTGCGGATATACTGTGAGGCCGATTCAAGAGAGAAAGCCCAAAAAGCCCTCGCATTTGCCGAAAAGATAGCCTGAACCCGACCATTGCGCCATGATCAAGGACAATCACGCGTATAAAGACAGGTTTTCCGTTCAAGCCGCCGAATATCGAAGGTTCAGGCCAACCTACCCACTGGAGCTGTTCGGCTATCTCTCATCTCTCACGAGGGAACACACCGCGGCATGGGACTGCGCCACCGGCAACGGACAATCTGCCGTAGCGCTCGCATCCCACTACTCGAAGGTCATTGCAACCGATGCCAGCAGCAGCCAGATCCAGCAGGCAATCCGGCATGAAAACGTAGACTATCACACTGCCCCGGCCCACAATAACGACATAGATGACAGCTCGATCGATCTCGTCACGGTCGCCCAGGCTGTCCACTGGTTCAGCCATCGTCAGTTTTACGACGAAGTGTCCAGAGTGCTCAAACCAGATGGAGTCATTGCGGTATGGGCCTATCATCTTCCCCTGGTAAACCCGGAAACAGACAAACTGGTCGAGTGTCTCTACGCAACCGTGCTGCGCCCGTTCTGGGAAGATGAAATCCGCCATATCGAAACCGGATACCGCGACCTGCCCTTTCCGTTCATAAAACTTCAGACACCTCAATTCAGCATGAAGGCAAACTGGAACCTTCGTGAATTCACCGGCTATCTTGAAACATGGTCTGCAACTGCCGCCTACCGGCAGAAAAACGGTCGAAGCCCGGTGGAAGAGATGATGCAACCGCTCCAGAAAGCCTGGGAAAATCCGGAATCGAAAAAATCTCTATCCTGGCCGCTCATTCTCATGGCAGGAAGGCTCAAAGAAGAAAACATGCCGTCCAGCTCAAGAAAAAAGTAATTGCAGGCGCAAGAATGTTCAGACATCAACGTCCTATATAAGGTACTCTGCTGTTGTCAACGATGAATAACATTTGGCTGTAGTCAACCGGAAAGCCATTATCATGATGCATGATGTCTGTCAAACCTCTCTACCTGTACATAGCAACACCGTGACATTGCAGAAAACCGGTCAGTCCAACTCAGAAGAGTCGTTCAGTGCCCTCGTAGCAGAGCACCAGAATATGGTTATCAACACCTGTTACCGGTTTGTACTCAACAGGGAGGATGCTGAAGATATTGCCCAGGAAGTATTTATCGAAGCGTATCGCTCTCTCGAAAGATTCAGAAATGAATCGAAACTCTCGACATGGCTCTACCGTATCGCTGTAACAAAATCACTTGATCACCTCCGCAAAAAGAAGCGCAAAAAACGGTTTTCGTCGTTGAAACGCATGATCGGTCAAGAAGATCCCATACAGGAAATAGCTCTTCCCGACAACGATACCCCATCGGATCTCTGCCTCGAACAAGAACGGGTAAAGGTGCTTCAGAATGCCCTTGACAGCCTCCCGGACAATCAGAAAACGGCATTTCTTCTCAGCAAAAGTGATGGATATAGCAATCAGGAAATAGCTGATATCATGCAGACCTCAGTATCGGCAATCGAATCTCTTATACACAGGGCTAAAAAAAACCTTCAGAAAAAGCTTGAAAAACACTACTCCGCCGCAAAAGCATAATCCACAGAGTGCGCAAGGTTTTCGGCTGACAAGCGTCAAAACTGTTACGATCAACAAAAACATAGCATTATGATGCAGAAAAGGGATAAGCGCATAGACGATCAAGTCCGGACAACACTTGAAATACTGGATAATCTTCCTCAACTGGAAGCACACCATCTCTTCAGGGTCCACCTGATGAACAGGATTGAACAAAACAGCCCAGGCATGCTTCATATGCCCTACATGGCAGGGTATGGCCTTAAAATGGCGCTTATGGCCCTCCTTGTAGTCATCAATATCGGCACGGCATTTCTGTTCATGCAGTCTGGTAACGACTCTGCCATGATCTCTGAAAACGATATGCTTGAGCGCCTGAATAATGAGTACAGCAGTCCTGCGCTCTCCTATTATCTTGATGAAACTCAGGAAGATGCAGCGCTGGAATAGCAAGAACGATGTATGACTCTATGAAAGGAACAAAAATGATTTTGGCTCCTCAACGCGAAAAGATGAAGATGAACTGATGAATGGCCCTGCAATGGAACTTTATGTATAACACTTGAACGACAGCATGATGATGACGTGGAACAGCAAAAAAACAGCCTCGTTTTTTATTGCCAGGGTCATCTTGCTCTGGCAGCACTGCTCTGGCGACCCTTCACAACCCGGTGGGCAGCACACAGACTGAAATCGCCGGAATCATTTATTAAGTAAAGAACACAGAGATGGATTTCCTCTCGTCGAAACGATTTGTATCAGTTATCCTTACCGCTCTGCTCCTGCTCAATATTGCATTACTCGGAGCACTATGGTGGCAGAATTTTTATACGCCGGCAAACCATCCCGTTGAAGCAGACAAAAAAAATTATACCAGCAAGCGCTCTTTTTTTCAGAAAGAGCTCAACCTGACTGATGATCAGAGCAGAAAATTCAATGCCTTGAGAAAGGATCATTTCAATGGATCGATCCCGGTCTTCATTCAAATTGCCGCTCTCAAAAAGCAGTTGATCCGCGAATCAGTCAGGGAAAAACCGGATGTCGAGATCATCAACGATCTATCCGACAGGATCGGGCGACACCAGGCGATTCTCGAACGACGCCTCGCGTGGCACTTTCACAGTCTGTCACTGGTATGCACACCTGAACAGCGAGACTCGCTTCAGAAGATGCTTGAAAACGTCACGTTTAAAGCAAGAATAAAAAGCAGGACAATAGTGCGGAAAGATATGAACGTCAACGAGAAAACTCCAGACTCTCTCATGCAATCGCAACAACAGTAACACAGCAGCGTACGTTCTGATGGCACTGAAGAACCTGATTCTGTTACACTTCGTTCTCTGTCTCGCTCCAGCCGGAAAAGAAAACAACAGCCACAAAAAGTGAGACAATAATCGCCTTTACCCTCCAACTTTTCTGACAATCAGACGAACCGCATAGCCTGCCTCATGGCGAAAAACTGCTACAATCCCCCCCATATAGCAGGCAACCAGAACAATCCTGGGCCAGAGGCCGGAGAACCCCGTCAGGGAAGGCACAAACGCGCAGCAGATCCCGATCAGGAAAAGCAGCAGCAGCCTGCCCCACTCGTAGCGGTTCGGATAGACCTTGAGGGCAAAAAAAGCCATAACCCCGCACATGACAACCGTTCCGGCAAGGATTGCGACAGCCGCTCCGTCCATCCCCATCGACGGAACCAGGCTAAGACAGACTGCGGTTGTTGTCCCTGCTCCGGCAAACGTCACCAGAGGAAGATAACGGGTACTGCCTGTAATGAGAATACCGGCTGTCAGATTGGTTGAAATCATGTCGAAAATATAACTGCAGAAAATCCACGGAAGAATCGACAGGCCCATCCAGTAGACAGGCGGAAGCAAATAGAACGATCCGCCATAATGATAACGGACAATATCGGGGACAAAAAAGGTGCCGCAGAGAGCGACAAGCATGGTAAAGAGTGTCGAGAGGCTTAAAACGTGGCGAAAGAGCGTTTTTGCCTCCGGATCATCGGCATGCTGAAGAAAAAAAGGCTGCCAGGCAAAACGGAACACCTGAATAAACAACTGTAAAAGAATGCCGAACGCAGCAACTCTTCCATATATACCAACAATATCTGAAGGCGTATAGCCGTTGCCATACAAAGCCTCAAGGCTCTCCTGTGGAACACGAATAAGAATATTTCGGTCGATAAGATGAATAAGCAATCCCGCGATCCCCGTAGGAACATACGGCAAACCGATCCGGAGCATCTCCTTAAGCATTGATGCGGAAAAAAACGCCCTGAATTGACCAAAAACAGGCAGCACAAAAAGAAAACTGACCAGCGAACCGGCAATATTAGCAAGAAAAGCCCCTTTCAGGCCAGTCTCAAAGCCTACAATAAGGCCCCATGCACATATCACGACAGTAATCACACCTGTCACCCTTGCCGCAGCAAAACGAATAGCATGACGCTTCAGCCTCAAATCAGCAAAAGGAACAACAAGCAGAGCGTCAAGCCATAGAATAACGGCAGCATAACGGATAAATTCCGACTCCCCGGGGCCAAGCCCTATGGCGACGGCAATCCAGGGAGCAAACAACACAATAGCGGCAGCAAAGAGCGTCGAGGAAAGAAGAAGCGTAAGAAATGCTGTTGAAAAATAGCGGGAGCTGCCTCCCTCTTGACGAAGCGCTTCGGAAGCGCTCTTGAGATAGGATGTCTCCATACCATAGGCAAACAGGACGTTTGCCAATGCGATATTGGCATAGATCAATGCCTGAATACCGTTTTCAAAGGTTGTCAGCAGATTGGCATAGAGAGGAACCAGAACATAGTTCAGACCGCGGGCAAGTATGGTACTGGTACCATAAATAACCGTATCTTTGGCGAGAAGTCTTAACTTGTCGAGCATACAGGGATCTTGTTCAGCACGCTCTTATTTCTTGCCCGGGTCCGATGCGTTGCCGTTGCCGGCCACCTTGTCGTCCGGCTTTTTAATCTTGTCCGTTGCAAGCTGAAAACGACCACCTTTCTGCTCAACGGGAATTCTGGAAATAACCTCACGAAGGTGCTTTTGAGCTTCAGCCTGTTGCTGTTTGAGCTGTTCAAGCTCATCACCGGACAATCCCACAGGATTATCCTTATCAATAAGCGTTGATTTAAACGACTCAATTTCCATATTTTGCTCAAGCTTCATGTGATCGACAAATTTTCTCATCACAAAAAGCAGACCAAAAAAAATCGGCAGGGCAAAAGCCATAATAACAAGCCAGCTCATAGTAGAATCATGGATAATTGCTTAAAAAAAGACAGACAAACCAAAGGAATCGGCTCTGTTGTTGTAAAATATTAATATTTCACTGTTTTTTAAATAATTCAGCCTGATCCGCCCACTTATTGAACGCATATGTCATCAGCTCAATCCATCATCTCTTCAGCCAAAACCATTCTGCGGCAAGAAGCCGCAGCAATCGAAAACATAGCAGGACTGCTTCGAGAAAGTTTTGCCGATGCGGTTTTCTCAATGTATAACTGCAAAGGAAAAGTCATTGTTTCCGGCATGGGCAAATCAGGAATTATCGGACAGAAAATTGCCGCCACGCTCGCATCAACAGGAACGACCGCGCTTTTCATGCACCCTGCAGACGCTGCACACGGAGACCTGGGCGTTGTCAACAGCGGCGATATCGTCATCTGCCTCTCGAAAAGCGGTCTGACCGAAGAACTGAACTTTATCCTCCCGGCCCTTCACCATAGAGGCGTCACCATTATCGCAATAGTCGGCAACCCCCGCTCATTTCTTGCTGAAAAAGCCGATATCGTTCTCGATGTCAGTGTCTGTCAGGAAGCCTGCCCTTTTGACCTCGCCCCTACGACCTCGACAACAGCAATGCTGGCGATGGGCGATGCGCTGGCAATCTCACTGATGAGGGAAAAACAGTTTACACCGAACGACTTCGCACTGACCCATCCAAAAGGATCTCTGGGAAAGCAGCTGACCATGAAGGTTGCCGACCTGATGACATCCGGCAAAGCGGTCCCGCTGGTCACTGAGGAAGCCTCAGTGACAGATATGATCCTCGAAATGACATCAAAACGGTTCGGAGTCAGCGGTGTTACGAACAGGGATGGTAAACTCAGCGGGATTTTCACCGATGGCGACCTCAGACGCCTCATCCAGAGAGGGGTAGACTTCAGTTCACTTTCAGCCCTCGATGTCATGTCTCCGTCCCCCAAAACCGTCAGTGCCAACGCCCTTGCAAAAACCAGCCTCGAAATGCTCGAAACATATCGCATCACCCAGCTCATGGTCTGCGATAACGACGAAAGACCGGTCGGCATCATTCACATTCACGACCTCGTCACACAAGGACTGTAGAATAATTGGTGACTGGTGATTAGTGATTAGTGAATGGTAACTGGTCACGAATCAGATGCTTTCTTCAATTCGTGCAAATTCGTGGACTGAAATAGGTGAACGGTAAC
>Ga0272441_10002820_pt1 | contig 34480 bp, 30 predicted proteins | sample SSMProp6N_FD_193582 | JGI IMG/M metagenome (GOLD analysis project Ga0272441, IMG submission 193582) | Marine sediment archaeal communities from Little Sippewissett salt marsh, Falmouth, MA, United States - SSM-Prop-6N | ecosystem: Environmental > Aquatic > Marine > Wetlands > Sediment ... | reverse complement strand
CGTCAAGTGGGGTTAAATGGTAGACTCTCCCTATAAAGGTAACCCATGTGGTGCTAAGTGGGGACGGCGGCGAGCCATGTTCTTCGTCGGACGATATGAACTGACCATCGACAGCAAGAACCGCTTGTCGATTCCGTTTGCCATCCGGCGGAAGCTGAGCGAGGACCGCGACGGGCACTCGTTCTACGTGGTGCCCGGGCGTCAGCGGGGAACGTTGGCGTTCTACCCAGAGAAATACTACGAGCGCCGGCGCGAGAACCTGCCGGACGACGAGAATCTGTCGGACGAGGCGTATGCGTACCGTCAATTCGAGTTCTCGCAGAGCGCTTTGCTCGATCCGGATGGTCAAGGCCGGGTGCTGATTCCGGAGCGATTGCTGGCCCGCGCCGGCATCGACAAGGAAGTCACGCTGGCTGCCGTGCAGGATCATCTTGAACTCTGGCGGCGTGAAGCGTTTGAGTCGTTCGAAGGGCAGATGTGGACGGCTTACCCGGACCAGCGGTCCAAGGCCGTGCACGAGATGAAGCAACTCGCCTCCGGGCAGCGCGTGGAGGCGGAGGAGTCGGCACCGGCCGACGCATGATAGATGCGGTTGGGTTCGCGAGGATAGGGGTTGTGGTGGCATGCAGGGACGCTGCCGCCACCACAGCCCGTGCGGTCAATGGTGCGAGTGAGCCCCGCAGTGGGTAGTGGGGCTCGCCGAAGCATGGATGCGACAGCACCTCGCTGGGTGGTCGTTGGCGGCTACCCGTTCTCGGTCGCCTGTGAGCCACGGATGGCCAGCAGGCGTCCACGCTCTCACTGCCGATCCGCAGCGAGTGGAACATACTGTAGTGCGCAGTGGGGCGTCATGTCCAGTCGTTTTTCTGGCGTGGGCCGTCTCGACGCGGCTGAGTAGTGGACAAGCGTCGTGAATGGATCGCAGCACGAACATCAACCCGTGTTGGTGGAACAGGTGCTGCGTTGGCTAGACCCACGGCCCGGCCAAGTGATCCTCGACGGGACGGTCGGTCTGGGTGGCCACGCAGCGGCTTTGTTGCCAACGATCTTGCCAAGTGGCCGCTACATCGGGCTGGATCTTGACGAGACGATGCTCAACGTGGCCCGAGCCCGGCTGGCGACGATGGTCGAGACCGGCGTGGACCTCGTGGAGGCGAACTTCGCCGAATTCTCCGACATCCTCACGCGACTCGGTGTGCGGGAAGTCGATCACATGCTCCTGGATCTTGGCGTCAACTCGGCTCAATTGGCGGACCCTGCGCGTGGATTCTCCTTCGATCGAGAGGGGCCGCTCGACATGCGGTTCAGCCGCAAACAACGGAACCGTGCGTTGGATCTCGTGAACGCCTTGCCCGAGCAGGAGCTTGCGGACCTCTTCTACCACAACGCACAGGAAGGCGCCAGCCGGAAAATCGCGAAGCGCATTTGCCAGGTGCGGCACGAGGCACGCATTACGACAACGCTCGCGCTGGCCCAGGCCGTGGCCTCCGTGTTCGAGAGCGGGAGGGCGGTACGGCCCCGGAAGATGCACCCGGCCACACGCGTGTTCCAGGCGCTGCGCATCGCGGTGAACGACGAGTTGGACAACCTGCAGCGGTTCCTGACGCAGGCCGCGGACCACCTGCGACCCGGCGGTCGATTGGCGGTCATCAGCTTCCACAGCCTTGAGGACGGGATCGTCAAGAAGGCGTTCCGAAAAGCGAAGACAGCGGGAACGCTGGAAGAGATAACACGCCGGCCGGTTGTCGGTGATCCTGCCGAACGACAGGCCAATCCAAGGTGCCGCAGCGCCAAGCTGCGGGTCGCGCAACGACTGGAGAGCCAGAGTTAGCAAGGAGGCGGCGATGGCGCTGAATGTGAAGGCAGCGATGCTGATCTGCATGACCTTCATCGGCGGCCTGTCCTGGCTATTGAAGCAGGTGACACCGCCGGAGGTGGGTGTGTCTGCACCGTTGGTTGTGGCGACCGCCTCGACGGACGCTCGCCCCGTGGCGAGTGCTGCGCGAATGGATTGGCCCGTGCCCGCGGCGGGGTATGAGCGGCGGACCACATGGGCGCGCCAGTTGGATCGTCCGAACCCGCTTGACGCACAGGCTGACGAGAATCGGGCGTCGGCGCCGTCGCTGGCCGTGCTGCCGCAGGCGGATCCGCTGCCCGAGGAATTGCCGCCGCCGGCGCTGCCGCCTCTGCTGTACGAGCCGGTGCACGCGTCGATGGCGAACGAGGTAGCGGGCATCGTCGATACAGTTACTCTCGAAGAGGAGGGTGGTATCGAGGCCGTCGAACTGGCCGGCATGGATGAGCCGCCTGCTGAGCCCGACATGAGGCACTACCGCGTTACCCGCGGCGACACGCTGGTCGGGATCGCGAAACGCGAGTGGGGGGCGCGTGACCCGCGCCTGGTGAAGCTGATCGTGGACGCGAACCCGAAGCTGCGGGATCGGGCGAGTCGCATCCTGGTCGGTGAAGAGCTGCTGATTCCGGACCCGGCGACGGCGCACAAGGTGTTGGCCGGGGATGACGTGGTCGTGGCCCTCGTCGGGCTGGACACCCCGCCACCGAAGACGAGGGGGACGGTTTGGTATACGATACGCGAGAACGATTCGCTGACGAGCATCGCGCGGCGTCACCTGAAGGATGGCCGGCGGTGGCGTGAGATTCTGAGGTTGAACCGCGCACTTGACCCGGACAGGATTTTTCCGGGGACGCGGATCAGGATTCCGCGGACAGAGGCCGGCGTCGTCACGGGCTAGCCGCCGAGATGGCTGGCGGAGACGTTTGCGCGGAACAGCACACCCGCACACGACATGACGCTGTTCCGGATAATCATTCTACTGCTGGGGGGCTTGGTGCTGCTGTTGACCGTTGTGGCGCTGCGTGCTGAGACCGTGCGCCTCCACTATGAGGTGTCACAGCTCGAGCATCGGGCCGACGCGTGTCGTGAACACCTTCGCGCCGCGGAGTTGGAGCTGGCCCGGCTGCGCAATCCGATGCTGATCCGTCAGCGTGTCCGGGAGGCAGTGCAGCAGTTTGATGCGGCAGGTGAGCCCGCGGACGAAACCAATCCCGGGTCACAACGGTGACGAGTGAGACCGGCATGACGCGAGCGCGGTGGGTTCTGTTTCCGGCGGTGGGCGTTCTGCTTATCGGTGGCGCGACACGTCTCGTGTACATCGAGACGACGCAGGGGGAGGCGCTGCGCGGTGACGCGGCGCGGCAGCAGACCGTCACACGCACGATCCCGGCGCAGCGGGGAGAGATCCTCGACACGCGCGGGCGCGTGCTGGCGGGAACTGTGCGGCGACCGTCGGTGTTTGTGGATCCGGCGCTGGTGGACGATACGCGCTTCGCCGCGTGCAGCATCGCCCCGGTGCTGGGTCTGGATCCGGCCGGCTTGCAGTGCCTGCTGGACGAGCACCGCCAGGAGCGGTTCATCTGGCTCAAGCGGCGAATCAGCGACGACGAACTGGAGCGATTCAAGCAGGTGGTTGGTGCACGCCGGCTGCGTGGATTCGCCGTGCAATACGAGCCGATGCGTATCTACCCGCAAGCTCGGCTGGCGGCCCACGTGCTCGGGTTCGTCGGGTGCGATGCACAGGGTCTGGGAGGCATCGAGCAGGTCTACGACAATGTGCTGCGGGGAACGCCGGGACGCCGCACGGCGACGGTCGATGTCGGACGGCGGTGTGTGCGATCGAAGGTGAAGGAGTACGCGCCGGCCCGCGATGGCGCCACGGTGGTGCTCACCATCGACGTGTACACCCAGCAGATCGCGCAGGAGGCCCTGGCGAGAGCGGTCGAGAAGCACGATGCCGAGTGGGGGACGGCCGTCGTTGTCGACCCGATGTCGGGCGAGGTGCTGGCGATGGCGACCGTGCCGGATTTTGACCCGGCGGCGGCCATTCCACCTGGGTTCGGGCAGATGAGCCCGGCGGACCGTGACGCCGTCAAAGCTCGGTGGCGGAACCGGGCCGTGACCGATTCGTACGAACCCGGCAGTATCTTCAAACCCTTCATCGCCTCGTGTGCCCTGGACGAGCGGGTGACCCAGATTGACGAGATCTTCCGGATCAACGGGCCGACCCACCGCTTCGGGCGGCGGACGATTCACGACACGCACGCCTACGGCTCGCTGGCCCTGCACGAGATCATCAGCAAGTCCAGCAACATCGGGATGGGCCTGGTCGGAGCACAGTGCGGAAACGAGCGGCTGTATCGCTACGTTCGGATGCTGGGCTTCGGCGATATCACGGGTGTGGAACTGCCCGGAGAGCACACCGGCCAGGTGAACGACATGTCACGCTGGACCTCGTTCTCCACCCAGTCGGTGCCCATCGGGCAGGAGATTGCGGTGACGCCGATCCAGATCGTGACCGCCTTCAGCGTGTTCTGCAACGGGGGCGTGCTCCTGCGGCCGAGGATCGTGCGCGGTGTGATTGCGGCAAACGGTGAGACGCTCGTGGATCGTTCCCGGCCGGTCGCCGTCCGGCGTGTGTTGGATGAAGAGATGGCGGACGTGTTTCGCCGCCGGGCCCTTGTTGAGGTCGTGCAGAGCGGAACCGGCAAGCAGGCGCGGATCCCGGGTTACCAGGTGTTCGGGAAGACGGGAACGGCCCAGATCGCGCAGCCCGATGGGCGGGGCTACACCCCGGGGGCGTACGTGGGCTCGTTTGTGGGTGGTGCGCCGGCGAGCCGGCCGCGCGTGGTCGTTCTGGCCTCGATTTACAGGCCGAGAAAGCAGGGGTATTACGGCGGCGTTGTCGCGGCACCGGTCGTCAAGGAGATCATCGCCGAGACACTGGCATACATGCAGGTGCCGCAAGAGTTGCCGGCCGAGGGCGAGGTCGCGAGCACGGGCGCGAGACCGCGCCGTGCCCGGTAGTGGGGGCCGCGGGCCCATGGTGGAGACCGAGACGAGCGTGAAAAAGATCGCTGATTTGTTGCATGGCCTGGCACCGGCGACGGTGCTCCGCCCGCGCGCTGATGAGCCAGTAAGCGGCGTGTACGCCGACTCCCGACAGGTCCAGCCCGGCAGTGTCTTCGTCGCGGTGCGCGGCACGCAGGTTGACGGCCGGCGATTCGTGGAGGATGCCCTGGCGCGGGGTGCGTCTGTCGTCGTGGGGGAGGAAATCGACGCGACCGAGCAGGCTCTGATCGTCAACGTTCCCGACGCGCGGACCGCGCTCGCGACGCTGGCGCTGCGGTGGCACGGACTGACACCGGAGAGCGGCTGCCAGCTCAAACTGCTCGGCGTGACCGGTACGAACGGCAAGAGTACGACGGCGCTGATGACGCGCGCCATTCTGCAGACGGCCGGCCTGACGTGCGGGTTGCTGGGCACGGTGCACTACGAGCTGTGTGGCCGGCGTCTCGCCGCCCCCATGACCACGCCCGGCCCGCTCGAACTGGCGGCGTATCTCCGCGAGTGTGCCGACGCCGGGGCCGATGCGGTGGTCCTCGAGGTCTCCAGCCACGCCCTGGACCAGAAGCGCACCGACGGACTCCGGTTCGCCGCGGCGGCGTTCACGAACTTGAGTGGCGACCACCTCGATTATCACGGCACATTCGAGGATTACCGCCGTGCGAAGGCCCGGCTTTTTGCGCGACTGAGTCCCACGGCTTTCGCTGTGGTCAACGCCGACGACGAGAACCATGCGTTCATGGTGGATAGCTGCCCGGCCCGGGTCTTGACGTACGGCCTCGGTGGTGAGGTGGACATACGGGCTTCGATCGAGAGCAGCAGCATGGACGGGACGGTTTATCAGCTATGGCTGGACGGCGTCGCGTCGCGGCTGGAGAATGCCTTCGTGGGCCGGCACAACGTGTACAACGCCATAGCGGCTGTCGGGCTTGCTCGATCGCTGGGTGTGGCACGGGATGATATCGCGGCGGGGCTCCGGCGTTGTCCGGCCATCCCCGGGCGATTGCAGCGCGTGCCCTGTGACAGCCCGGCCCACGTATTCGTGGACTATGCCCACAGCGACGATGCGCTGCGGACGGTGTTGAGCGCGTTGCGGCCGCTGACGGATCAGCGGCTGATCGTGGTATTTGGCTGCGGCGGTGACCGCGACCGATCCAAGCGGCCGCGCATGGCGCGCGTCGCGGCGGAGTGTGCTGACGCGGTCGTCGTGACGACCGACAACCCGCGCCACGAGGACCCCGGGGAGATCATCGCGGAGGTCCTCGGCGGGTTCGACGCTGAGGCGCGGCAACGCGTCGTGGTCGAGCCGGACCGGGCGCGCGCGATTCGGGCGGCCCTGGCGATGGCCCGGCACCGCGACATCGTGCTTATTGCGGGTAAAGGACATGAGACGGTCCAGATCATCGGCGATCGGCGGACCGAGTTTGACGATGTGGCCGTGGCCATCGGGGCAGCGGCCGAGTTTCGCCGGTCCGAGCAGGGAGGCGCATAGCCCGTGATCAGGCTCACACTGGGAGAGGTGGTTCAGGCGATCGAGGGGCGCCCGTGGGGAGAGTTGCCGACGATCAGTGTCGGGGGGGTCTCGACGGACTCGCGGACGGCGGCGGCGAGTGATCTGTATTTCGCGATTCGTGGCTCGCGGTTCGACGGGCATGATTTCGTGGTGCCCGCCCTGAAGCGGGGTGCGGTGGCGGCGGTCGTGGAGACGGCGCGTGTCCAGGCCCTGGCGGAGGCGCTGCGGGCGTCGGACGTGCCATTGCCCAAGGGGGCGGTTCTCATCGAGGTCGATGACACGGTGGCAGCGCTGGGCCGGCTGGCGGCCTATCACCGGCAGCAACTGGCGGCCGAGGTGATTGCGGTTGTCGGCAGCAACGGCAAAACGACGACGAAGGCCATGATCCATCACATCCTGAGCAGGAAGCTCCGCGGCTGCTGCTCGCCCAAGAGCTACAACAACGAGATCGGCGTGCCGCTGACGCTGTTGTCGGCGAAGCTGGAGGACGAGTACCTGGTCGTGGAGATCGGCACGAACGCACCGGGCGAAATCGCGGCCCTTGGCTCGATCGTCGAGCCGGACATGGTCGTCCTCACGTGCATCGCCGAGGAGCACCTCGAAGGCCTTGGTGACCTGGACGGCGTGGCGGCCGAAGAATGCTCGATCTTCGAGTCGCTGCGGCCCAGCGGCTTCGCTGCCGTCAACGTCGAGTCACCAGCCGTCCAGCCGCATATCCCTGCCGACGGCGCGCGCGTCGCGACCTTTGGCCAGCATGCGGACGCGGATGTTCGGCTGACCGAGCCGTCGTACGAATCGCCGTGGCTGCGTTTCAAGCTCAACGAACGGTTCCCGTTCCGGCTGCGGTTGGTGGGTGTGCACAACGCGGTGAACGCCGCTGGGGCGGTGACGATCGCGCGGCGGCTGGGCTTCGACTACGATGAGGCGGCGGTTCAGCTCGAATCGTTCGTGCTGCCGCCGATGCGGAACGAGTTGCTGGAGGTCGGTGGCGTCACGCTCATCAACGACGCGTACAACGCGAATCCGCACAGTGCGGCGGCTGCGATTGACGTGTTGCGGCAGATGCCGTGCACGGGGCGGCGCACCGTGGTGTTCGGAGAGATGCGCGAGTTGGGGGCCCGCTCTGTGACGTTGCACCAGCAGGTCGCCCAGCACTTCCGCGAGGGCGGCATTGACCGCGTCATCCTGGTCGGAGAGGCGGCCACGTGGATGCATGAGGCGCTCGCCGGTGACGGGCTGTTCGGACCGAGTGTGGAACGCTGTGAGAACGTGGACGATTGCCTCCAGCGCCTGGCGAGCACGCTACACCCCGGTGACGTGGTGTTGCTGAAGGCTTCGCGGGCCGTGGGGTTGGATCAGCTCGTGGAACCGCTCATGGAGCGGCTCCGGGCGACGCCGGTAGCCTGAAGATGCTATATGCGCTCTACTGCTGGTTGATCGCTCCAGAGCCGAAGGGGTACGCGCCCGAAAGCCCGATGTTTCGCGCTACGCTGGCGGTGCTGCTCGGGTTCTGCATTGTTTGGGCGCTGGGTCCGCGGGTGATCCGGCTGCTGGTGCGATTAAAGATCGGTGACCAGCCGGAGTTCGATCACGAGGCTCTCAATCGCCTTACGCGCGGGAAGGCCAACACGCCGACGATGGGGGGCGTGCTGATCGCCCTGGCCATTGTTGTTTGTGCACTTCTGCTGGCTGATTTGCGGAACTTCTACGTGACGATGGGGCTGTTCTGCCTCCTGTGGCTGGCGGTGCTGGGTGGCGTGGACGATTGGCTGAAACTGACCGCCGACCGGCGCGCCGGGACGCGCGACGGCCTCCGGATGTGGGAAAAGCTGATCTTCCAGGTCGCCCTGGGCGCGTTGTTGGCCGTCTTCATTTACCGGTTTGGAGAGTCCAACCTGGAGGCGTCCCGCTGGCATGACGTAAACGCACACTACAGCCCGTTCTACAACGTGCTGAATATCCCGTTTTACAAGCACGGGATGGCGTTGAGCGCGGTCATGTTCGCCGTCATCGCCGTCATCGTCATGGCGGGGACATCCAACGCCGTGAACCTGACGGATGGCATGGACGGGCTGGCGAGCGGGTGCATGGTCGTCACGGCGTTCGCGTTCATGGTGTTCGCGATTGTCGTGGGCGATTATGACCTGTCGCGGCAGTTGCTCTTCGATCACATCCGCGGGGTGGACGAGCTGGCGGTGCTGTGCGGGGCTGTGGTGGGGGCCTGTCTCGGCTTTCTGTGGTACAACGCCTACCCGGCCCAGGTTTTCATGGGCGACACAGGGGCCTTACCGCTGGGCGGGCTGATGGGGTACGTGGCGATTGTCACCCGGCTGGAGCTGATGCTCTTCATTGTCGGAGGCGTGTTTGTGATCGAGGCCGGGTCCGTCATCTTGCAGATCCTCCATTACAAGGCGACCGGGCGGCGGTTGTTCCGGTGTGCACCGCTGCACTATCACTACCATCTCGGCGGTTTGACCGAGACACAGGTCGTGATGCGTTTCTGGCTGCTGGCGGCGCTGTTTGCCACCTTTGCGCTGGCTACGATCAAGCTCAGGTGAGCCGATGTCCGATGTCCCGACGACGATGAGCCAACAGGCAGACACGCTGCAGCCGGCGGACACACACCGGTTGTACGACCCCGTCATCATTCTCCTGGCCGGGGCGTTGATGACGCTCGGCGTGACGATGGTGTACTCCGCGACGATCACGCTGGAGGGGACTGCGACGGACTGGCGGCAGTGGTGGCGATCGCCCTTGCGGCAGGGTGTCTTCGCCTTCCTCGGGTTCCTTGTCATGCTCGTCGCGGCGCATGTGGACTACCGAGTACTGGGCTGGCGCCGGCGCGCGGATGGCTGGCGCGCCGGCCTGCTCCTGTTGCTGACTGTCGGATTGCTCGTGGCCGTGCTGGTTCCGGGGGTGGGGCGGAGCGTGCTCGGGGCTCGGCGGGCCATCGTCATCCCGGGGTTGGCCGTCGGGTTCCAGCCGTCCGAACTCGCCAAGGTTACGCTCGTGATCTGGATCGCTGCTCTGCTGACGCGGCCCACCGTCGTCCCGAAGCTCGGACGGCGATCGTACCCCCTCTTGCGTCCGCGCGACGCCGCGGATCGTCGTGACCCGCTCGTGGGGGCAACGCGGATGACGGCGTACACGCGTGGCGATATCCGCGACTTTCAGAGCGGGTTCCTGCCCTTGATCCTCAGCGCAGGCGTGGTGATTGCGCTGATCGGCGTCGAGGACTTCGGCACCGCGGCGCTGATGGGTGTGATCATGTTGGCGATGTTGCTGGTTGGCCGAGCGCGCTGGTCACACCTCACGTTCACGACGTTGCTCGCCTTCGCCGGAGGAGTCGCCCTCATCCTGGTCAAAGAGCATCGTGTCGGCCGCATCCAGACCTGGCTTTCCGGCGAGGCTGATCCAAGTGGGGCCGGTTACCAGATTCGCCAGGCCCTGTTGGCGATCGGATCCGGCGGCTGGTTCGGGCAGGGGCTCGGCGCGGGCGTACAGAAATACGGGTATTTGCCCCAGGACAACAACGATTTCATCTTCGCCATCATCTGCGAGGAACTGGGCGTTGTTGGGGGACTCGTGGTCGTGGGGCTGTTCCTGGCCCTGCTGGTGCGCGGGTGGCAGATCGCCGAGCGCGCCCCGGATCGGTTCGGCCGATTGTTGGCCATGGGGATCACCCTCACGCTTTGTCTCCAGGCGGCGTTCAACATCGGCGTCGTCACCAACAGCGTTCCGACCAAGGGGATCTCGCTGCCGTTCGTGTCGGCGGGTGGTTCGGGCGTTGTGGTCCTGGGGCTGGCGGCCGGACTGTTGTCGGCTATTGGTCGTTCCCACCCACCGAAGGCCGAGCCGTGAACTTGCTCGTCTGTGAGTGCGAGGTGGTGTCGGCCGCGATCCATTCAGGCGGTATTCTGGGCGGCGGGTAGAAACCACCAGACCGTTTCACGATAGGATGGTCGCTCGAACAGGCCGGTTTCGCGCGTGTGGTGCAGCCGCGTGCCGGCACGGAAAACCCTGGGAGCGGCGCGCGGAAGTGATGATTCGCTGGACAATCGCAATCGTGTTGACGTTGGCAGCGAGCGGCTGTGACCCGGCCGAACGGACGTCCTCTGTGCCGTTGTCGGCTGGCAAGATCGTACCGGTCTGCTCGTTGCAGGATGACCGGATCACGGAGGCTTCGGGGATCGTGGCGAGCCAGCGGTGTCCGGGATGTTTCTATGTGCACAATGATTCGGGTGGGCAGCCACGCGTCTTCCTGGTGGATCGTACCGGCCAGACCCGCGTCGCCGCGCAGCTCGTGCCTGCGAAAGCCCTCGACTACGAGGATATCGCCCTCGCCCCCGGAGAGGAGCCGGGCACGTTCGACGTATGTGCGGCGGATATCGGGGACAACCTGGCGCAGCGACCGAACGTGACGATCTACCGGTTCCGCGAGGTGTCTTGCCCGGAGGCTGCGGGGCAGACGGTGTCTGCGGAACCTGTTTCGTACGAAGCCCGTTACGCCGAGGGACCGGTGAACGCCGAGGCCTTCGTCGTTCACCCGCTGACAGGCGATGGGTACGTGTTCACCAAGCGTGAGGATGGGCAGACGACCGTCTACAAGCTCGCCGCACCGTGGGATGCGGAGAATGAAAATGTGCTGACGAGGGTGGTCACGCTGACGTTACCGCCGGCGTTGCCGCTCGCACGGATCGTAACGGGGGCTGACCTGGCCCCGGACGGACGGCGCCTGGTTCTGCGGTGCTATGTGGATGGCTGGGAGTGGCGGCTGCCGGCCGATGCGCCCGCCGACGCGTTTGACCGTCTCCTGGCAACACAGCCGGTGCGGTTGTTGCTGGCGCCGGAGCGGCAGGGCGAGGCGATCTGCTATGCCGCGGATGGGCAGAGTGTGCTCACCGTGAGCGAGGGCGAAGCGCCACAGCTCTACGAGGTGTCGCGGCCGGCGTCAGCGTCGGAGAGCGGGTTGTAGATCGGGCGGGCGCTTGCTCCCAGGGCCCTGCCACGCCTATGCTGGTGGACAGAACCTCGTTGGCCCGCTGGTGCCGACTCACGTCTTCTGCTCAGAGGTGCACGTATGAGCGAAATGCCCGACTCGATCATCCCCTTGCTGGAGAACATGGAACAGCTCGGAGCCAGCGATCTGCATCTGAAGACGGGTGTGCCGCCGGCCTATCGTGTCGCTGGCGAATTGCGGCGGACCACGTTGCCCGTGATCGAGGTCAACTCGCGCGTCATCGAGCGCCTGATGGAACCCATCATTCCACCGACCCGCAAGCAGATCTTCGAGGACAAGGGTGGGCTGGACTTCGCGTTCAACCTCCCGGGCGGCGACCGGTTTCGCATCAACATCCTGCGTTCGTGCGACCAGATGCACGCCGCGATTCGCCGGGTGAAGGGAGTCATCCCGGGTTTCGAGGAACTGCACCTGCCACCGATCTACAGCAAGCTGGCCGAGCAGACGTTCGAGGGCATCATCATTGTGTGTGGCGTAACGGGCTGCGGTAAGAGCACGACGCAGGCGGCCATGATCGATCACATCAATGAAACGCAGCATGTGAACATCATCAGCATCGAAGACCCGATCGAATACACGTTTCACCCCAAGAAGGCCTTCGTCAGCCAGCGTGAGATCGGGCTCGATGTCTTCACGTTCGCCGATGCGTTGCGCGGAGCCGTTCGGCAGGATCCGGACGTCGTTTTCATCGGGGAGATGCGTGATCGGGAGACGCTGTTGGCCGCGCTCCAGGCGGCCGAAACCGGGCACCTGGTGTTCTGCACGCTGCACACCGCCGACACGATGCAGTCGCTGTCCCGTATCCTCGAGTTTTTCCCGCCGGACCAGCACGAGTTCATTCGCAGCTCGCTCGCGAACAGCCTCAAGGCGATCTGCGCGCAGCGGTTGATTCCGGCCATCGACGATGAGATCTCTCGCGTGCCCGCCTGCGAGGTTCTGCTTGGCGAGGGCATCGTTAAAGAGAAGATCCGCGAGGGTGAAGACACGGACCTGCCCGAGATCATCTCCGGCAGCAAAGAGACCGGCATGTGCAACTTCACCACCTCGCTGGCCGACATGATCGAGCAGGGACTGATCTACACGGACGTCGCCATGGAGTACGCGCCGAATCGTGAGGCGCTGAAGGGCCGGCTCCAGGGCATCAAGACCTCGGCCCAGACCCTGGTGCACCGGGTGAAACGCGCCGGGAGCAGTTAGCCGTCCGTTGAGAAAGGGGACGGGCTCCGAGCCCAGCAACTCTGGCGCAGGCGCGACGACGGCCCCGCCCGGTGCCTGTACCCTTTTTCAAAGGACTGTCAGATACCCGGCAATCGCCTCGGAGAGGGTTCCAGTCGGACGTCCAGCCCGTCTCGACGCGTTCCCTGGTTGTATCGGGTAAGCTGGCGTCATGCCGCCCGAAGCACATCCGCGATCCCCGACCCCGGAGGAGCACGTACTCTCTCATCAGCGACCTGATCGGCCACCCGCGCGGCGACGTTTCGCGGTCCGGTGGCTTCTTCGGCTGAGCGATTTCCACCGCCGCATGCTGGGTGTGTACTTTGCCGTGGCAGGTCCGCGGGTCGCCTATACCCTGGCGGGGTTCCTGGGACGGTTGCTGTACCGGCTGCTGCCGCCACTACGCACCCGGAGCGAGGCGCAATTGCGGGCTGTATGGCCACGTCTTCCGGGCGAGCAAGTGACTCGCGTCGCCGAGCAGGCCTTCGTTCATCGTGTCTGGAACCTGACCGACCTGTTGCTGGCTGAGCGATTGCTGCATCCTGGCACCTATGAGCTCTATGGCGGCCGAATCCCCGAACCACACCGCGGCGATATGCGGGCCGCCCAGCAACGCCGCAAGCCGACCATTCTGCTCTCGGCCTACTACGGCCCGTTTGATTTGTTGCCCGTCTTCCTAGGCTACAACGGCATCCGCGCGAGTGTCGTGTATCGCTCGCATCTGAACGTGGCGTACGATGAGCAGCGCCGGAAAGTCCGAGCTCGCAGTGGGTGTGATATGGTCCCGGTGGAGCGCGCCGGGGCACTTCTTCCCCAGGTTCTCGAGGCCGGCGGAACGATCGCCATCGTCGCTGATCATCACGCCGATCGCCGGGGGCTGCCCGTGACGTTCCTGGGTTTACCGACGATGGCCATGCGATCAGTCGGGTTGCTCGCGTCGCGCTACGACGCGGACGTCGTGGTCGCTGGCATCCGGCGCGTTCGCAAGGCCTTCCGATTCGAGATCATCGTCGAAGACGTCATTCGCCCGGATGCGTGGACCGGATGCGACGACCCGATTCGGTACATCACCGAGCGCTACTTGCGCGGACTCGAGCGCTTGATTCAGCGCGACCCGACGCAGTATCTCTGGGCATACGCACGATGGGGAGAGGATGTGGCGCGCCGCCTGACGGTAGAATCAGCGCCGGCCCCTAGCTCCGGCCAGCCGAGTCGATGATCGCACTGGCCAAGCCGAGCGAGGCATCCACGACATCACCTGTGTCCGCGAAGGCCTTCTCGGTCAGAGGCATCCCTGCCACAAAGGCCACCAGACCGGCCACATACAGTCGCAGCTTCTTCAGTTTCACGTCGGATTCCTTTCCTTCTCACCGCGGGCCGCGCCGCCCGGGGCGACCCGCATCACCATCCATGAGCATACCATCCCCCAGCCGCACTTCAACCCGTCAAGGCTGCCTCGCCCGGCTGCCAGGAGCCCCTTTACCCGCGGGGTCTGCGGTCGGGGCGGCGGGGCGACCGCCCTTGCGCGGGTCGCTCGCGCCGACCATCGTGCCGTCGGCCAGAAAGCGGATCGCCTGAACGATGCCGCCTTTGCGGCGATCGCTGATGGTGTGTCCGGCCCGCCGGAGCGCCGCGGCGACATCCTTGCCCGGGTCACCGTCGAAGTAAACCTCGTCGGGCCGCCATTGGTGGTGCAGGCGGCGGGCCGAAACCGCTTTCTCGATCGGCATGTCAAACGTAATGACGTTGAGCAGCACCTGGAGCACCGAGGTGATGATGCACGGACCACCCGAGCCGCCCAGTGCCAGGACGGGGCGACCCTCCTTGAAAACGATCGTTGGCGACATGCTCGAGAGCGGTCGCTTGCCCGGACCGACGGCATTCGCTTCCCCCTGGATGAGCCCATAGAGGTTCGGCTTGCCCGGGTTGGCGGCGAAGTCGTCCATCTGGTTGTTCAGGATGATCCCGTACGGCTCGGCGACCACGAGCGATCCGAAGCTGCCGTTGATCGTCTCGGTGATCGCGACGATGTTTCCATGCTTGTCGGCCACGCAGAAGTGCGCCGTGCCGCCATCGTCGGGCAACTGGGCGGTTCCGAACTCTCTGCCCTTGAGGCCGTTCCGGTCGACAAGTTCCGTGGCAGAAGCCGGGCTTGTCAGCCGCTTGACGGGGATGGACGAGAAGTCTGGATCGCCCAGCCAGCGGGCACGGTCGGCGAAGCTGTGTTGCAGGGCGTTGACGAAGTAAACCGGGAACGTGCCGTCGGTCCGCATCTGGGCCGGCTGCTTCTGAAGCGTGCGCGACCATGCGCTCAGCACGTTCAGCGCTTCAACGATGCAGATACCGCCCGATGACGGCGGCGGCATCGAGACGACCTCGTAGTCGCCGAATCGGCCGCGAATAGGCTCACGCTCGCGAACGCGGTACGCAGCGAGATCCTCCATGGTCAGCAGGCCGCCGGCTGCCTGGGTGGCCTGTACGACGGCCTTCCCGATCCAACCCTGGTAGAACTCGTCCGCACCGTGACGGGCGAACAGGCGCAATGCCATGGCCAGGTCAGGTCGTTTCGTGTGCGATCCCAATTCGGGCGGCGTGCCGTCGCCGAGGAGCGTCTGGTAGAGACGACCATGACGCTGCCTGAGTTGCGGCCAGCGCTCATAAGCCGCAATCGTCGATTTACACGCCGCCCGATGATGCTCATCCGTGATGAACCCATCCTCGGCCAGCCGCAGGGCGGGCGCGATGAGTGCGCTCAGCGGCCGCGTGGCGAAGCGCTTGTGGATTTCCTGCAAGCCGGCGAGTTGACCGGGCACGCCGATCGCGTGGCCGCCGTACACCGTCGGAGAGGGCCCGTCGCCGCGTTGAGCGTGAAGCTGGGCGAACCGCTCGGCGGTTGCGGCGGCGGGGGCCGCCTCGCGGAAGTCGAGGGCGATGCAGCGTTTCTCCCTGGCGATGTAGGCGACCATGAAGCCGCCGCCGCCGAGCCCGGTGCTGTCGGGACGGGCCACGGCCAGCGCCAGCGATGTGGCGATGGCGGCGTCGAACGCGTTCCCGCCGCCGGCCAGGACGTCGGCGCCGATCTGCGAGGCTTCCGGTGAATCGCTGGCGACCATGCCGTGTTGGCCGCGGGCGATCCACGGCGCATCATCCGCCAGGAGGAGGTTGGGGCCGAGACTCAGAAACACCACTAGCGGTACGAGCGTGCGAGGCATGGCGGGGGCCCTCGTTAGGAATCACGCAGACATGTCACAGCGCACATCTTAGCGTGATCGCGGTCGATCCGTGAAGCACGTGCCGCCCGCGACACCGCGATGGCCCGGTCCGCCCAGGGACGCAGAAGGCGTGACAAGCCGCATTCCGTCGGCTTCAATGCGCAGCATGGATATTGTGCATGATGTAGCAGGCGTACGTGGGATTGTGGCGGCCGCTCGGCGTGCGGGCCGGCGGATCGGGCTCGTGCCCACGATGGGTTACCTGCATGCCGGGCATTTGTCGCTTGTGGAGGCCGCACGCCATGATGAAACGTTCACGGTGGTGTCGATCTTCGTCAACCCGACGCAGTTCGGCCCCAACGAGGACTATGACCGCTACCCGCGGGACGAAGCCGGCGATCTCAGGCGATGTGAGGACGCCGGCGTCGAACTCCTGTTCCTGCCGGATGCCAGGGAGATGTACCGCGCAGACGCGGTGACCACGGTGCACGTGGCCCACCTCACCGAGACGCTCTGCGGACCCTGCCGTCCGGGGCATTTTGACGGCGTGGCGACCGTCGTGAGCAAGCTCTTCAACATCGTGCAGCCCGACGCCGCCTACTTCGGCCAGAAGGACGCTCAGCAATTGGCGGTTCTGCGGCGGATGGTGCGTGACCTGGATTTTCCGATCGAGATCGTCGGCTGCCCGACGGTACGCGAGCCGGACGGGTTGGCGATGAGCAGCCGGAACGCCATGCTGTTGGCCGACGAGCGTCGCCGGGCGCTTGTGCTGTATCGTGCGCTGTGCGAGGCCCGAGAGCGAATCGAAGGGGGGGAGCGCGACCCGGCCGCGGTGCTCAGCCAGATGGAGCGGGTGGTGGCGACCGGCGATCCGGCAGGTGTGGACTACATCAGTATTGTGGACCCCGAGTCCATGCAGCCGGTCCAGCGGATCGAGGGGCCCGTGTTGATTGCGCTGGCCGTGCGGATTGGTGGTACACGCCTGATCGACAACGCGCTGGTGGACCCCCATGAGCAAACTGCGTAGGATGCCTTCGCGATAGACCTGCACCGAACGAGGGAGCCTCATTGCCATGATGCCCGTATTGTTCAAGCTTCCGGTCGTCGGGTGGAATATCCCAGGCTACGGACTGGCACTGATGATCGGTTTCCTGCTGTCGATCATCTGGGCTGCCCGTCGGGCGGCTCGCTCGGGGGCGGACCCGGATGTCATCCTCAACTGCGGATTCGTCGCGCTCATCGGTGGGGTGATCGGCTCGCGCGCGATGTACGTCGTGCACTACTGGGAGCAGTTCGCCTATCGCGGCAGCGCCTGGCAGGTGTTCACAGCGATCATTGACGTTCGGAAGGGCGGGCTCGAGGTTTACGGCGGCGTTGTGGCCGTTGCGCTGTTCGCCCTGGTCTATCTGTGGCGATCCCGGCTGTCGATCCGGTGGTACCTGGACATCATCGCTCCGTCGGCCGCCCTGGGCATGGGCCTTGGACGGATTGGGTGCTTCCTGAACGGCTGCTGCTGGGGCGGCGTCTGCACCGAAGTGCCGTGGTCCATGCGTTTCCCCTTCGGGAGCGGGCCGTCGGTGCAGCAGTGGACCGATCGCGTGCCGGGAGCCGGTCTTCCGGAAGAGCTGCTGTACTTCGCGCCTCCCGGAGCGTTCGCGGAGCCCTACGCGGCACAACCCATCACGCGCGACATACACCGCATCAGCGAAAACGAGATGAACAAGGTGCAGGAGGCGGCCCGGGCCGCGGCGGCTGAGTTGGTCCCCCTGAACGAGAAGCTGAACCAGGCCCAGAACCCCGAGGAGCGGGAACGGTTGCGCGAGCAGCTTCGGTTAATGCGGCGACGTCAGGTGGCGGCGCTGACGCAGAACATCGACGTCCGCACCCAGATGAAGAAGCACGGGCTGAGCCTCGCGGAACTGAAGGAATTGGCCAGGCAACACCCCTCCTTGCCCGTGCACCCCGCCCAGCTCTACTCGGCGATTACCCTCTGCCTCCTCGCGGTCCTCCTCAGCGCGGTCTATTGGCGTCGCACGCGCGATGGGCAGGTGATTTGTACGATGTTTCTCGTCGAGCCGTGGACCAGGTGGCTGATCGAGGTTGTGCGGCCCGATAACCCGGTCGACATCTTTGGGGTCTTCACGATTTCCCAGTTTCTCGCGATTTGCCTGACGGTGGTGGCGTTGATCGGCTTCTGGTGGCTACGCCGTCAGCCGCCGCGCTCTCCGCGGGCCCGGCTGTGGGTTCCTCCCGAGGAAACGGCTGCGAAGGGCAAGAAGGCGACCGCGTCGAGCTGAGACAGGGTTGAAGGATAAGGTAGCGGCTTGGTCGGTGCTGGGCGTGCGTGCCCGGTGCCGTTGTTCAAGCCATCTGGGGCGGTTAGAATCCGACGGTTTGAGGATTAACCGAGGGTGCAGCATGCCGGATGAAGAGAAGAAAATCATCGTAGACGACGACTGGAAGGCCGAGGCGAAGCGCGAGAAGGAGCAACTCGCGGAGGAGACGGTGCCGCCGGGGGCGATGCCGACCCCGAATTTCGCGGAACTGCTTAACATCATCGTGGTGCAGGCGATGGCCGCCCTCGGTTTGCTGGGTGGCCCCAGGGGCGAGCGGATGCCGCCGAATATCGAGGTTGCCAAGCACTTCATCGACCTTCTCCAGTTGCTGGAGGACAAGACGAAGAACAACCTGACGCCGGAGGAGAAGAACCTCCTGGATCAAGTGCTCTACGAGACGCGCATGAGTTTCGTGCAGGTGGCTGGAGCCGGAGGGGCGGCGGGAGCCCCGACACCGCCGGCGGATGGCTGATCCCCGCAAACTGCCGATTGCAGGGGGCTACGAGGACCTCGCGGATGAGCAATGAGCCCGAGGTGACGGGGGTCGGACCCAAACGGCCCGCGGCGGTCGTCCGGGAGACGGTCGCCGATCGCGAGGTGCGGAATCCCTTTTACCGTTATCTGGTGCACCTTGGGTTGCCGGTCAGCTTCAGCATTGCCATCCATGTGTTCGTGATCGGCTTTCTGGCCCTCAAGACGTTCGACGTGATTACGAGGCGACCGATCGAGGTGGGGGAGTACGAGGCCAGTCTCACAGAGAGCGCCGATGACCAGATGGATAGCGCGTTTCAGTGGCGGGACGAGGCGGAGATGGAGACGCCCGACGAAGCGCCGCTCGAAGACGCCTTGGACAGCCTGACGAGCTTCCAGGATATGAGCGATGTCGATCTGAGCGATCTGACCGGCAGCGATGCGGGGGAGGGCACCGGAGATGGCGTCGGCGCCGGCAGCGGGCTGGGCATCGGCGACGGCACCTTGAGCCTGCTCGGTACCGGGTCGGGGGCCGGTGAAGCCGGCTCGGGTGGCTTCGGCTCCGGGCTGGGCGGCGGCGGGGCCCGGATCGGTCGCGCCGGGATCTGGAACCTGACCATTCGGGCGAACAAGATCGCGTACGTGGTCGACTTCTCGGGATCGATCCTCGTGGCCAAGGACGACCTCAAACGCGAACTCAAACGCTCCGTCGGTCGCCTCAAGCCCTCGCAGTCCTTCAACGTCATCATCTTCTATGAAGAATACGACAAGGTGAAGACGGACAGCTTCAAGTCGAAGCTGGAGCCGGCGATCGAGGATATCCGCCGGGAGTTCTTCCAGTGGATTGACCGCAAGGCGCCCAAGGGCGGCACGGAGCCGCTGCAGGCGATGAAGCGCGCGATCGCGCTCAGCCCCGAGGCGATTTTCTTCTTCTCCGACGGGTACTTCGACGACTCGGTCGTCGCGGAGATCACGCGCGCCAATCGCGGTGCGCGGGCCAGGATCTACTGCCTGGTTTTCGATGAGGTGCTGTTGGAGGACACGAGCGGGCTGCCGCGTGAAACTGAGGGGGCACGGCGGCTGAAGCAGGTTGCAGAAGCGAACAATGGCCAGGTCAAGGTCGTGACCGGGGCCGACTTGGCGAGGTGAGCGAGACCGGTCCCGGCTTCGGACGGTGGCTGGTCACGCAGTGTGGAATGGACGGAGTACCGCCTGTTTCGGATGTGATGGCAGGAGACGATATGCGAGCCGACAGTGTACGACGATGGGCGGGGGCGAGCGCGATGTTGCTGCTGTGTGCGGCGCCGGCCTTTGCGCAACAGGCCTCCGGCGGTGGAGAGCACAAGTCGCTGCTGGAGATCTTCCGCGAAGGGATCGAGGTGCCGACGTACTTCATCGTGCTGGGCTCGTTGGTCGTGATCACGTTGATCATCGAGCACTTTCTGACGGTGCGGCGGGCGAGCATCTCCCCGGTCGATCAATTGAAGAAATCCCGGGAGCAGATCGAGAGCCGCTCGTTTCGCGAGTGTCTGGAGGGGCTCCGCAAGAGCCGGACGTTCTTCGCGCAGACGATGACAGCCGGCCTGCAGCACGCGCGGCACGGGTTTGATGCGATGCACGAGGCGTCGCTTGAGAAATCCGGTCAGCTCAGCGGCAAGATGTTCCGCAAGGTTGAGTACCTGAACATCATCGGCAACCTCGGACCGCTGCTCGGGCTGCTCGGCACGGTGTGGGGGATGATCGAGGCGTTCGGCGAGTTAGGCGCAGGTGGCGGCGGCGGCCAGCTCGCCGGTGGTATCAGCAAGGCGCTTGTCAACACGCTCGCCGGCCTCGCGTTGGCCATTCTCGGGATCGGGTTCTTCGGCCTGTGCCGCAACAGAATCGAGTCCCTCACCGTCGCCGCGACTGTCGAGACACTCGATCTGATGGAGTATTTCCGCCCGTCGGCGGCTGGTAGTCGGTCATCCGAACGAGGCGCTTCGCGCGGCGCGGCGACGAAGGCTGCGGCTGCCAAGGCGTCGAAGCCGGCGACCGAGACCCCGGGAGAGCCGTCCTAGTGGGCTGTCTGCGGACCGCGCGGTCTCAAGGAGATGTGTGCCGATGAATCGGCCTCCCAAACCGACCAGCATGACACTGAATCTCGCCCCGATGGTGGACGTGCTGATGTGTCTGATCATCTTCTTCTTGCTCGCGAGCAAGATGACGGATGCGGAGCGCTTCCCAGTCGATCTCCCGTGGGCGATTGCTGCCAAGGAAGTCGACCAGAGCGATCTGGGCGCGCGCGTGACGATTACGGTGCGGCGGTCTGGGGATCGCGATGACGTGGCCGAGTATGTCGTCGTGGATTGGGACGGCAAGCAGATCGTGGAGCGGCTGCTGATGCCGGGCGAGGTCGAGGGGTTGCTGAAGACGCGCGCGGTGCGGGCGAGGCGGGATGAGCAAGCCATCAAGTGTGTCATCCGGGCGGACGAGCTGGTGCGGTATGAGCACGTGGAGGTCGTGCTGCGCGCCTGCGGTCTGGCGAAGATCGCCAACATTGTCTTCAGCGCCAACAAGGGCATGAATCCGGAGGAGCCGGTATGACCAAGCCCATGGAACCGGCCCGCGAGAGCGTTCCCAATCTGGCACCGATGGTGGACGTCATCATGGTCCTCCTCATCTTCTTTTTGTTGGGTGCGTCGCTTGACCTGGTCAAGCACGGCATTCTGCAGACCGAACTCGATCCTGAGAGCGGCCCCGGAGGGGGTGCGAGCGTGGAGATCAATCCGCGGATTCAGATCGCGCTCGAAGACATCAAGGAGGGTGAGTCGGCGTACATCTACGTAATGGACGAGCCGCTGGCGGAGAACGATTTCGAGAAGCTGTACGCTTTTCTGCTCGATCGCCGGCGGGCCGGGGCCGACGCAGAGAACCCGGTCGTTATCGGGGCGGAGACGACGGTCCGCTGGAAATTCGTCATACGGGCGATGGATGCCGCTGTCCGGGCCGGCTTCAAGAACGTGCAGTTTGCCGTCAGCTTCCGTGCCGGGAGCATCAGCGGCTAGGCATCCCGATTCGTGTCGGGGCCGCCTGGCGACGGCTTTCACGCAATCCGAAGTGAGGGATGTCGTGACGATGAGGGCAATCATCGCAGTGTTGCTGCTCGGGGTGCTGGCGCCGTTGGGTGCGGCGGTCGGCCAGGAAAGCGGCGGCGAACTAACGAAGGACGAGCAGCGCATGGTCCGCGAGGGGATGGCCGAGGCGCTGGACTCGCGGTTCCGGGGAGGGCGGACTCCCGCACAGAAGCATGCGCTGGCGATGGCCTACACCAACAAGGCGCGCCGGGCCCGGCGGGCGGAAGACCGCGATCGGGCCTACGAGAAGGCGGACGAATCGTACGCCGCCTGGATTGCCAAGCTCGAAAACGCGGCGGTCAGGGGCGGTGTGCCTGATGAGGTTCGCCTCGCGGCCGCGCGCGTCGAGTATGCCGGCATGATTCTCTCCGGTCAGGCGGCTGCGGATCTCGACGAGTACGAGATTACGGCGGGTCAGCGCGGCGATCGCGAGAAGCTCGAAAAGCTGCTCAGGAAGGCCGCCGGGCAATACAAGAAGGCGGGCGAGAAGCTCACGCCGATCATGGAGGATCTCACTGTCTACGAAGAGGACCTGCTGGCGGCCGGGCTCTACGACACAGCCGTCCAGGCGAAGCTCGACATGACGCTGAACGTTGGGTGGACCAACTACTACCGCGGCGTGTTGGAGTCGAAGGACGAGGCGAAGCGGCGAACGCTGCTGGCGACTGCCGAGCGGAAGTTCGTGGAGCTCGTGGACTCGGGACAGACAGGGCAGATGCGCTACCAATGCTATACGGCGTTGGCGATGACCCAGCGGGAACAGGGCCGCTTCGAGGAGGCCGAGCAGAGCTTCCGCTATGCGATGGGTGAGGATGTCGACCCGGTGGTGGAGGCCCAGGTGCGGTACGAACTGGCCCGCTGCCAGCTCAACAACGGCAAGTTCGACGAGGCCCGCACGACGCTGCGCCCGCTGGTGGAGAAGGATCCGCAGAACCTCAGCGACGAGGATCGGCCGGCGCGCTTCTACATCAACCTGGCCCACCTCTGGGACGCCAACAGCTACCTGATCGAGTCTACCGCCATCCGCCGAGAAGCCGCCAACAGCACGGCCCGGGCGGCGATTCTGTCGAAGTCGCAGCGCGCGCGAGAGATGGGCCTGGCCAAGCTGAGCCGTTTGAAGAAGCGTGGTGGGGCGTGGCCGGCGCTGGTGCAGATCTACGTCGCCGCGAGCGTCAATCTGAAAACGCCGCCCAAGCGGCTCAGTTCGCTGGAGCTGCTCTATACGGCGGAGGTCCTGATCGACACGAAGGGGTATGACGACGCGTTGCGACGGCTGAAGATGGCCAGCGAGCGGGATGACCTGGACGCGGAACTGGCGGGCGATGTGCTGTTCGAGCTGGGACGCTGTCACTACCTGCTGCATCAGGAGCGTGAGGCGGCGGAGGTTTTCCAGAAGCTGGCGAGCGAGCACAGGAGTTATGAGAAGGCGCCGCGGGCCGCGACGTTCGCCTACGGGCTGTGGGGCAAGATCGCCGAGCGGAGCGGGAAAGCCGAAGACTATCTTGCGCTGGCGGCCGTCCTGCGGAATCTCCTGGAGAGCTTCGCCAACCACCCGCGACGCGACGAGGCGATGTGGCTGCTGCCGGTGTCGCTGCAGCTTGCCGAGCGGTTCGAGGAGGCGGCGGACGAATTCGGGAAGATCCCGGAGACATCGACCCGGCATTGGGAAGAGGCGCAATACCGGCGAGTCGTCTGCCAGCGGAAGGCCGTCGAGGCCGGGCGCGCGTCGCTGGGGGCCGAGGAGTATTCGCGGCAGGCCCACACGGTGGTGGACGCTCTTGTGCGGTACGCCGGCGAAGCGTACGGGCGGGCGGAATCGTCTGCCAAGGCCGATAAACTGAAGCAGTGGTCGGCCGAGGCCCGGTTGGCGGCGGCCGAGGTGTTGATTTCCCAGGGCGTGGATGACCACCAGCGCGCGTTGGAGGTCGTTGAACCATTTGAGAAGCAGCACCCGGAAAGCCCATTAGAGGGGCGCATCCTGGCGATTCGCATCCGAGCGTACCGCGGGCTGCGCCAGTTTGAACAGGCCTCTGCAATCCTCCGGGAGTTTCTCCAGGCGGCGTCGCCGGCCCAGGTTGGAGCGACGTTGGCCACCCTGGCGACGGGGATGCAGGAGGAAGTGAAGCGCCTGATGGAGGACGGCCAGACCGAGGCCGCCCGAGCTCTGGCGGCCGATTCGGTGAGCACGTTTGACGAGCTTGAGAAATGGGTGCGCGCCGACGAGCAGCGTGCTCAGAGCCTGGACTTCGTGCTCTCGGGCCGAGCGAAGATGCACTACTTGGCGGGGCAGTATGGCGAGGCGCACCAGCTTGTGACCGGGCTGCTCGAGCGAAGCCCGCGGAACGGCAACTACCGCCATCTGCAGGCCCTGATCCTCACCGCGCAGCTTCCCGAGGACGCCCCGCAGGATACGCTGAAGACCGCACAGGACGCGTGGGCCAAGCTGCTCACCGACCCCGGCATCCGCGAGCGAGCCCCCGAGCGGTACTGGGAGGCGCGCTACAATTGGCTGGCCCTGACGTTGCGTTTGGGGAACGCGGCCGATGTCGAGACGGCGATTACCCAGGAGCGGATTTTCCGGCCCGATCTGGGCGGAGCGCCGTGGAAGACCCGGCTCGAAAACCTGCTGAACAAGGCGTTGGAGGCGCAGGGCAAGTCGCCGGAAACACAGCCGGCGGAGAGCCAGCCCGCGACAGATGCTGCGACGCCGCCGTAGTGCACCGGGCCAAGCCCTTCGCGGATCGTCCGGCGAGGATAGGGCGCAAGCGGTGCCAGCGGGCCTTGGATTGCGATGAGTGAGTTTCAGATAGTCAGTCCGTATGCGCCCTGCGGCGACCAGCCGCAGGCGATCGCCGACCTTGTCGCGAGTCACCGCCGCGGCCGTCGGTTTCAGACGCTGTTGGGTGTGACCGGCTCGGGCAAGACCTTCACGATGGCGCACGTGATCCAGCAACTGCGCCTGCCGACGCTGGTCATTTCGCACAACAAGACGCTGGCGGCGCAGCTTTACGAGGAATTCCGCGAGCTGTTTCCGCAGAACGCGGTCGAGTATTTCGTCAGCTACTACGACTACTACCAGCCCGAGGCGTATATCCCGCAGCGCGACATCTACATCGAGAAGGACGCGTCGCGCAATGACGACCTGGACCGGTTGCGCCTGGCTGCGACGAGCTCGGTCGTTTCGCGTCGCGATGTGGTGGTGGTCGCGAGCGTTTCCTGCATCTTCGGCCTTGGCTCGCCGGATGAGTATAAGGCCAGTGTGGTCGATGTTCGTGTCGGAGAGGAGTGGGAGCGGGACGCGCTGTTGCGGAAGCTGGTCCGGCTTCAGTACGACCGCAACGACGTGGAGTTGAAGCGCGGGACGTTTCGCGTGCGCGGGGACGTCGTCGAGATTGCGCCGGCGGCGGAGGAGTACGCGATTCGCGTCGAGCTGTTCGGGGATACGGTGGAACGCATCACGCTGACGCATCCGCTCAGCGGCAATGCGTTGCAGGAGCGTGATCAGGTCTACATCTATCCCGCGGTGCACTACGTGTTACCGGAGGACAGCGTTGAGCAGGCGGTGGCCGCGATCCAGGAGGAGCTCGATGCGCGCGTGATGCAGTTGCGGCACGACGGCAAGCTGCTGGAAGCCCAACGCCTGCTGGCTCGCACGAAGTACGACATGGAGATGCTGCTGGAGGTCGGTTACTGCAGCGGTATAGAGAACTACTCGCGGCATCTCAACGGCACGCCGCCCGGAGCCAAGCCGTACACGCTCGTGGACTACTTCCCGGATGATTTCCTGCTGATCATCGACGAGTCGCACGTGACGATTCCGCAGATCGGGGCGATGTTCAACGGATACCGTAACCGGAAGCTCGTCCTCGTCGAGCACGGCTTCCGCCTGCCGAGTTGTCTCGACAATCGCCCGATGCGATTCGAAGAGTTTGAGGCGATGTGGAAGCAGGTATTCTTCGTCAGCGCGACGCCGGGGCCGTACGAGTTGAAGAAGTGTGAGGGGGAGGTCGTCGAGCAGGTCATCCGGCCGACGGGATTGCTGGACCCATCGATCGAGGTGAAGGCGGCTCGCGGCCAGGTGCCGGATCTGCTGCAGCAGTGCCAGGAGCGGGTTCAGAACGGCCAGCGTGTGTTGATCACGACGCTGACGAAGCGCCTGGCCGAGGATCTGTCGTCCTACATCCAGCAGGCTGGCTTGCGTGGCCGCTATCTGCACAGCGAGATCGACACGCTCGAGCGCGTCGAGATCCTGCGGGAGCTGCGGTTGGGCAGTTTCGATGTCCTGGTGGGTGTGAACCTGTTGCGGGAAGGGCTCGATCTGCCGGAGGTCTCGCTGGTGGCCATCCTGGATGCCGACAAGGAGGGCTTTCTGCGGAGCGAGACGTCGCTCGTGCAGATGATCGGCCGGTGTGCCCGAAACGTCGATGCGCACGTGATCCTCTACGCCGACAGAGTTACGGCCGCGATGCAGCGCGCGATGGATGAGACGAATCGTCGCCGGGCAATCCAGCTCAAGCACAACGAGGAGCACGGCATTACGCCGGACACGATTCACAAGGAGATCCGCGCCGGTCTGATGCGGGAAGTGGCGGCGATGAAGCGTGTTCGAGAGGCCGTGCACGCCGATGACGGGGATTACGATCGGGAGGAACTCACTCAGCAGCTTGAGGCGGAGATGCTGCAGGCGGCGGAGGAGCTCGATTTTGAGAAAGCGGCCGCCTTACGCGATCACATCAAGGAACTGAAGGAATCGCCCGAATTGAGGGTATCGGCGGCGAAGGCGCGGCCCATGGAGACGCCCGCCAAGCGCGCTGCGAACGGGTGGAAGCCGCGTGGCCAGCATCGTCGGCCCAAGAAACGCAAGCGCTAGCCGGTCCGGGCCGGCCCTGGAGGCGCGAATACAGCTCTTCATACGCGATGCGTGCCGGCCGGACGCGTACGGTGCCTGGGGTGATCGGGGGTGTCGGAATTTGTGCAAAGGTGCGGCGGGACGTTCGGTTGTGGTTTCGCAATCGGAAAGCGGCGATAAGATGCGCTAAACCGGCGAGGGGCTGAACGCGACGTGGCCCCTCTGAGGGGATGGTCTTGCGATTCGCGCGCCTGTCGACGCCCAAGATGGAAGGAGAACACGCGGATGAGACGCAATGGTGGCTGGCTAATCAGCGGATTGATCGTGGTGGGGATGCTGGCAGCGGTGTGGCCGGCGCAAGCAGAGGGCATCAGCGACTTCAAACTGGCGCGCGCCATCCCGGCGGATGCCATGGTCGCGGTGTACACACGAAATCACGCGGGTAAGGAGTTCGTCAACACGCAGTTCCAGCGCGTGTGGAAGGCGGTGAGTAAGCAACGGTTCGACCGAACCGTCAAGGGAGCGATCCGGGATATGGTCGCCGCGCAGAATGGCGACGTCGAAGCTTTCGACGCCCAGTGGCAGCAGACGATGGATCTGGCAGCCGGCGTCACCTGGTCGCGGCTGGGGGAGCGGGAGTCCGCGTTCGCCATGAAGCTCGCTCCGCCGCTCGGTGCCGAGTGGATCTGCCTGATGATGCCGCCCAACGAGAACCTGGAGAACGACTTCAACGGAATGGCGGCGATGTTGAAGGGCCTCGTCGGCCTGGCGCCGGAGGGGATGTTCTCGCTCGGGACCGACGGCGAGGGGACCACCGTGACGCACCGTGTCTCGTTCACGGGCGCACCGATCCCGGTGACCCTGACCCTGGCCCGGCACGAGGATGTGCTGTTGGTCGGCTTCGGCTCGGGCATGGTGGAGCAATCGCTGTCACTGCTGCGGGGTGAGACGGATCCCTCGGTCGGGACCCTCGTGGCCACGAAGCGCTTCAAGAAGGCCTTTGAGAAGCTCTCGCCACCGACGGACACATTCTACTTCATGGATGTGGCGAACGTCATGAAATCGGCCCGTGCATTCGCCCAGATGGCCGTGGCAGCGACCACCACAGCACCGGCCGAGGGCGTCCCCGCCGAGGGGCCGCTTTCGTTCCTGCCCAAGCTCGTCGACCGGCTGGATCTTTGGGAATACCTGGCCGGCGTGGCCACGACGACCGGCATGAAGACGGACGCCGAGAGCATCGTTGCGCTGCGGGCTGACGCGAAGAAATCCCCCCTATACCCCGTGTTCTATGGCAGAAAGCCATTGCAGCAGCCGCTCAAGAACGTTCCAGAGCAGGCCACCAGCGTTTCCACGAGCACGGGGATCGACCTGCACGCCCTGTACGGGGCTGCGATCGAGTTCATCCGTGAAGAGGTCGTCGGCGGGGAGGACTTGATCACCCAGTGGGAGATGATGAAGGTCCAGATGCCGCTCGATGTGGAGACGGATCTTCTGCAATGGGTGGATGGCACGTATGTCAGCTTCACCGTCCCCGGTCGGACTGCCTACAGCACGCCGCAATGGCTCTGGATGATCAAGACCAAGGATGAGGCGAAGACCACGGAGGTGCTGGATCGCATCTACGCGATGCTGAACGAGATGTTGGCCGAGCAGAACGGTGGCGTGGAGGATGCCGAGATCGAAGGCGTCGAGGGTTTCAAGGAGATCATCCTGCCGCCGATTGCCGCGATGCTCGTGGGGCGTCCGAGCGTTGGCCTGAAGGACGGGTGGCTGTTTGTGGCCAATGGGCCGCAGGCGGTGCAATTGGCCCTGCAGACCGCAGCCGGCGACGCGAAGGGCTTTGCACAGGGCGAGCGCTACCGCGAGGAAGGGTTGCCCCTCGAGGGTGACGTGACCGCGTTCTCGTTCAAGGACCTGGGCAAGATGGGGGAGGAGTTCGGAACGCAGCTCCAGTTGGCGGCCTTCGTTCTCCAGCAGGCCGGCTTGTCCAAGGAGCCGGGGATGCGTACGGCTCTCAATCTGCTCACAAAGCTTGGCAATGTCGTCCGCGAGTTCAACTTCCTGCATTCCTCGTGCTCGGTGACGACCTTCAGCGACAACGCCAGCTTGACCAAGACCGTCACGCACTACAATGAGCCGCCAGCCCCGAAGCGACGGCAGGAAACGCAGCCGAAGACGGACGAGCCGGAGAAGACGGAGTCAGATGCCGGTGAGACGTCCGGCGGCAAGTAGTCGGCGGCGCTGAGGTCGCCGGCGTGATCATGCGGTCCTGGGTGGGTGCGGTGTCGTGGGTGGCGCCGGTCTACCAGGGGTCCTCGTCGTCATCGGATCGCGGGCGCTGCTCGCGGTGGGTAGGTTCGGGTGGTTTCTGGGCCGCCTGCTTCTCCGCGCAGAACGGGCACTCCAGGGATTGCCCTGCCGGGAGCGCGCACCAGTGGCCGCAGACGGGGCAGCGTTGGGCGCGGTAGATGGTCTTCTGGCCACATTGGTTGCACGTCAGGGGCCAGTCGTCGAAGTCCATCGGCTTCTGGACCGTGTAATGGGCGCGACATTCGGGGTCCGCGCACGCAACGTAGAGCGTGGCCAAGGGGGTCGCCGTCTCACGTGATCCCTGGGCGCCCCCCGGTGTGAGAGCGGTGACGAGCCAGTCGATGGCGATCAGGGCCACCACGATGAGGAGCACGAAGCCCGCGATCCGCAAGACGGAGGACCGCCACAGGAGGCCCGGGTCTCCTCGCAGGTCGGTTCGCCACGCGCGCCATTGGCCGGGCAAGTTGGCCATCTGCTGACGGAGGCGGTGGGTGACGTCGGCGAGTGAGGGGCGTTTCGATGGCATGGCGAACTCCGCGTGACCGATAATCAAGAGGGAGGCCACCGGGCGTAGACTCCCCACCGGGGGCTATTATCGCCAAAGACGGGCCGCTGGCCATATTTTTCCTTTTGACAACTCTGGAGACCCGTCTACAATGCTCCATTCCGGTTCGCTGGATCGGTCCGTACGCGAGTCTGTCCTGGCGGAAGTGAGTGCACGTTCGCCGGCCGGCGCTGCTGTAGCTCAGTGGTAGAGCGCCTCCTTGGTAAGGAGGAGGTCATGGGTTCAACCCCCATCAGCAGCTTTCTGGGCGCTGCGGGTTGGTCTTGAGGCCGGGCGCGGAGTATGAGGACGGTTTGAACAGTGGACAGACGGTGGCCTGACGCGGCCACGCCCGGGTAGCAGTGCCCCCGGTCGACGAGTGGAGAGCTTCTATGGCCAAGGGTGTTTTTGAGCGAACCAAGCCGCACGTCAACGTTGGAACGATTGGTCACGTCGACCATGGCAAGACCACACTAACGGCTGCCATGACGGCTGTTCAGGCGGCGCGCGGGCTCGGTGAGTACAAGCCGTACGACGAGATCGCCAAGGCCTCTGAAAAGGACGGCCGTCGCGATTCAACCAAGATTCTGACGATTGCCACTGCGCACGTTGAGTATGAGACCGAGACCCGGCACTACGCCCACATCGACTGCCCGGGGCACGCCGACTATGTCAAGAACATGATCACCGGCGCGGCCCAGATGGACGGGGCGATCCTGGTCGTTAGTGCGGCGGATGGCCCGATGCCGCAGACGCGTGAGCACGTGCTGCTCGCCCGTCAGGTGAACGTGCCGAACCTGGTCGTATTCCTGAACAAGGTCGACCTGGTCGATGATCCGGAGCTCCTCGAGCTCGTCGAGATGGAAGTCCGCGAACTGCTCACGAAGTACGAGTTCGATGGCGATAACATCCCGGTCATCAAGGGATCGGCGACGGATTGCCTGAAGGCGGCTGCCGAGAAGAACGAGGCCGGATACACCGGCGTCGTCGAGCTCATGGATGCGTTGGACAAGAACATCCCCGAGCCTGTGCGCGAGCAGGACAAGCCGTTCCTGATGCCCGTCGAGGATGTCTTTAGCATCAAGGGTCGTGGGACCGTTGGCACCGGCCGGATCGAGCGCGGGGGGGTCAAGGTCGGCGACGATATCGAGATCATCGGTCTGCACGCCAAGAAGAATTGGAAGACCGTCATCACCGGTGTCGAGATGTTCAACAAGACGCTCGACAGCGGCATTGCCGGCGACAACGTCGGCTGTCTGCTACGTGGTGTGGAGAAAACGGATCTCGAGCGCGGCATGGTCTTGGCCAAGCCCGGCTCGATCACGCCGCACACCAAGTTCATGGGCGAGGTGTACGTGTTGACGAAGGAAGAGGGTGGCCGACACACGCCGTTCTTCCCCAACTATCGCCCGCAGTTCTACTTCCGCACGACGGACGTGACCGGCGCCATTCTGGAGTTGCAGGCTCGTGACGGCGGCAAGGCCGAGATGTGCATGCCGGGCGATAATATTCAGATGAAAGTCGAGATCATCAACCCGATCGCGATGGAGGAAGGACTTCGATTCGCGATTCGTGAGGGTGGTCGAACAGTCGGCTCAGGCGTCGTGACGAAGATTTTGGAGTAAGTGCGGCGTTGTATCTTGTCTTGGTGAGCGCGCCGGCCGGTAGAGTGGCACGAAGCCCCTAGCTGGTTGTGCGTACCGCCTGTTTTGCGGGAGAGAGCCGCATGGCCAAAGCGCAGAAACGTGAATGGGTCTGGCTGCAATGCACGGAAACCGGCGATCTGAATTATCGGACGTCGGTCAATGTGCAGGGCGGCGTGCCCAAACTGCAGTTGAAGAAGTACTGCCCGCGCTTGCGCAAGCACACGGTGCACAAGCTGAAGCGGAAGTAGGCGCGTAGGAGCGTAGCTCAATTTGGCAGAGCAGCTGATTCCAAATCAGCAGGTTGGGGGTTCGAGTCCCTCCGCTCCTGGTCCTGCCCGGGGCCGCGTGCCGTTGCCGGGCTGAGGTTTGTGACAACGCGTGGCCAGCGCCGGCCGTGGCATTTCCGCCGGTTGGCTGTCCCGTCGGGTTTTGTGGGCGACGTTCCCGGAAGTTGAGGACATATGGCAGACCAGGTTCAGACCGAAGCCAAAGCGGAGGAACGCCGGCCGCGCTCGCGTGCGACGGGCTCGGGCAAGGGCCACGGTGGAGGTGGCGGTTCGCCGTTCCGAATCTACAAGCCGGGACAGGGCATTCGTGTTCGGTGGGGAACGGCCATCGGTGCAGGTGTGCTCTCGATCAGCGGCGCTTTCTTCGTCGCGAACAAGATCCAGATTTTCGCGTTCGGGGACGACCTCTATGTGCGCACACTGGTGCCGGTGGGTGTCCTGCTGGCCGCTGCCTATCTGATTTTCTGGGTCGTGGGCCGCAAGCCGGGCGTGATCGACTTCATGATCGCTACCGAGGGCGAGATGAAGAAGGTCAACTGGTCGACGCGTCGGGAGGTTTGGGGGGCCACGCGTGTCGTGATCGTGACCGTCCTCGCACTCGCAACGCTGTTGTTCGTCGTGGATGTTATGTTCATGCTGCTGTTTGGCAGCATCGGCGTGCTCAAAAACGTGAAGATACTCCAATTATTCATCGGTGACGGAAGCTCGTAATGTGCGCAGTGGAGGAAGATCGGGCCGCGCAGGAACCGAGCGCGGAGGTTCCCGAGGCATCGGCCCCGTCCAAACAGCCGGAAGCTGCCGAGGACGCATCGGTTGAGCTGGCTCGGCCGGGGATGGGCTGGTACGTGCTCCGTGTAGCCTCCAACAAGGAGGACCGGGTGCGCGAGGCACTGGAGCGCAAGGTCAAGATCGAGCGACTTGAGGATCGCGTCGGCCGCGTGCTCGTCCCCACCCAGCGCGAGAAACGCATGAGGGGTGGGACCGCACGGATTTACCACCGGAAGCTCTACCCGGGCTATGTCTTCGTCGAGATGGCGACGGACGCCGACGGCCGCATCCCCGAGAATGTCTGGTTTGTCATCAAGGAGACGATGGGTGTCGGTGACTTCATCGGCTCGGGTGGCAAGCCGTCCCCCATGCCGATGGAGGACGTCGAGAAGATGCTGGCTGCGACGGTCAAGCCCGAGGAGTCGCCGGCCCTGGCCAACCTGGCCTTCAAGAAGGGCGACAAGGTGAAGGTGACCGAGGGGCCGTTCGAGAACTTCGAGGGTGTCGTCGACGAGATCAACAGCCAGAAGGGCACGGTCCGCGTGATCGTGACGATTTTCGGCCGCCCGACGCCGATCGAGATGGAATACTGGCAGGTGGAGCAGCTCTAGCGGCCGCCGTTGGCCCGCGCGGGCGGTCCCCCGGTGGGCAGAGGCGTCTCGGTAGATTCGCTGCCGGTTGGCTGGAAATGCGGGGGGAAGATGGTATACTCACGGGTCTTGCCGCGCCTGCTCCGGTAGCGGGTTCCGGTTGGGCGTGGATGGGGCGTAACGGTAGGAAAGTACCATGGCCAAAGCCATTGCTGCCAAGATCAAGCTGCAGGCTCCCGGTGGACAGGCGACGCCGGCGCCACCGGTCGGCCCGGCCCTGGGCCAGCACGGTGTCAACATCGGGCAGTTCGTCTCGCAGTTCAACGAGCGTACCAAGAGTCTGGATGGTACGACGTGTCCGGTCGAGATCACCGTCTACAAGGACAAGAGCTTTGACTTCATCGTCAAAAGCCCCCCGGCGGCGGTGCTTCTCAAGAAGGCGGCCAAGCCGATCGACGAGAGCATAGCGCTCGTGGAGAAGGGCTCGGGAATGCCGAACCGGACCAAGGTCGGCCGCGTGACCAACGAGGACGTGCGCAAGATCGCGGAAGCCAAGATCAAGGACCTGAACGCGTTTGATCTCGATGCGGCGGCACGGATCGTGGCCGGGACGGCGCGCTCGATGGGCATTGATATCGTGGATTGACGGCGGAGGGCCTGAGCAAGACGGTGTTTGCCGACGTTCGGCAAGCTTGACCGGGTGCGAGCCTGGTCGCAGGACAGAACGAGGCCTGACCACGGGCCGCAAACGATAGTGGGAGCTTTTTGCGATGCGATTTCGCAGCAAGCGTTACAAGAAAGACGTAGGCACCATGCCCCAAGACCCCGTCCCGCTGGACGAGGGTATCAAGATTCTCAAGAACCTCCCCAAGGCCGGCTTTGATCAGAGCGTGGACCTGGTGTTGCACCTGGGGATCGATCCCCGGCAGGCAGACCAGATGCTGCGCGGGTCGATCAGTTTGCCGAAGGGGATCGGCAAGACCAAGAAGGTCATTGCTTTCTGCAACGAAGCGGATGAGGAAGCGGCCAAGGCGGCCGGCGCCACAGAGGCTGGAGCCGACGAGCTGATCGAGCGGATTCAGAAGGGATGGATGGATTTCGACGTCGCGATTGCCCATCCATCGCTGATGGGCAAGGTTGGCCGATTGGGTCGTGTCCTCGGCCCACAGGGCAAGATGCCCTCGCCCAAGAGCGGCACCGTGGCCCCGGACGTGGCCAGTGCTGTCAAGGAGTATGCCGCCGGGAAGGTCGAGTTTCGCAACGACGCCGGCGGGAACGTGCATGCGGTCGTCGGTAAGCTCAGCTTTGCCAACGATGACCTGAAAGAGAACATCCTGGCCTTTGTGGATCACATTCGCAGAGCCAAGCCGGCGGCGGCGAAGGGCACCTTCATGAAGAAAATCTGCATCAGTGGCTCGATGACGCCGGCGGTGCAGATCCAACTCTCGGCCACCGGTACGGAGTAGACGATCATGAGCAAGATGGTCAAAGAGATGATCACCCGCGAGCTGGCTTCGCGCTACGCCGACACCGACAACGCCGTCTGGGTCGAGTTGGTGGGTGTTGACGGAATCACGACGAACAACTTCCGTCGCGATCTGCGGGATCGTGACATGCGGCTGGAAGTGATCAAGACATCACTGCTTCGCCGGGCTTGTGCGGACGGGCCGTTGGCACCATTGGCC
>Ga0272441_10002818_pt1 | contig 34497 bp, 33 predicted proteins | sample SSMProp6N_FD_193582 | JGI IMG/M metagenome (GOLD analysis project Ga0272441, IMG submission 193582) | Marine sediment archaeal communities from Little Sippewissett salt marsh, Falmouth, MA, United States - SSM-Prop-6N | ecosystem: Environmental > Aquatic > Marine > Wetlands > Sediment ... | reverse complement strand
AGAAATCGAGTCAAAAGAAGTAAACGATACTCTCGAGGACAACTTGGAGGATAGTTCAAAAGTTTCCCAGGAATATTTGGATGCCCTAAAAAACTTAGAAGAGAGGATGGAAAACAAGGCCAGGACAAAAGAGGATGCTCCTCAACCTGAAAAAAAGCCCGAAGAAAAAAAAGCAGATGAAGATGCAAGTGAGAGCGAATCCCCAGATTCTTCATTGTCGCTTGCCCCGGATATACTAGCTAATATCAAAGAAGAGGAAGAAGGGGATGCTGTTGAACAGCTTGAAGAAGACGAACAAGAATCCCAAGAAAAAACGGATACCAAGAAAACTTCCCCAGAACAACAGCCCCCAGAAGACGATAAAACAACTGAAGATAGAACTTAAATAAGAACAAACTCCAATTCAATAACAAAAGAAAGGCCTTTTTATGTTGCAAACACTGACACCATCTATTATTTTTGTTTTAAGTATTTGTCTCTTCACATGCTTTTGTGCAGACGTGCATGCAGATGATCCCGTCGTGGTCCTTGAAACAAATCAGGGAAATATCGAAATCCAGCTTTTTCCAAAAATCGCTCCTAAAACCTGTGAAAATTTCATCGGCCTTGTTGAGAAAGGATACTACAACGGCATCATTTTTCATCGTGTCATCAAAGGGTTTATGATCCAGGGAGGCGACCCCACAGGCACCGGAAGGGGAGGGGAAAGCCTCTGGGGAGGTAAATTCGAGGATGAGGTTACAAGGGATATGACTTTCAACAAAAAAGGCCTTCTGGCTATGGCCAATGCCGGCCCTAATACCAACGGCAGCCAGTTTTTTATCACCGTTGTTCCGACTCCTTGGCTTAACATGAACCATACCATATTCGGCGAAGTAATCAGCGGATACGATGTGGTTGAAAAAATCGAAAATGCCAAAACCGGATACGGCGATAGGCCAGTTGAAGAGCAGAAGATCATTAAGGCATACGTGAAAAAGTAGGGAGTAGGAAGTAAGTAGCAAGTAGTCAATAGTAAAAGAGCAGGGAGAAAAAATAATAAAGATTACCTTATGAAAAAAAGTTATTTTGCAATTATTAAGAATTAAACAGATTCTATATTTAATTAAATATTCTTTAGGATGTTGAAGAGGTTTTTGTTTTTTTCTGCTACTTCTTACTGCTTACTTCATACTTCTTACTATTAATATATTTATTATGGACCCAGTCATCCAAAAAGCTTATCAGGCCTCAAAAAATGGCCAGAGTTATGCCTTTGCAACCATTATTAATGTCACCCTAAAAGGAACACCCCGAAAAAGTGGCGCCAAAATGATCGTCCTTTCCGATGGATCCCTATTTGGATCCATAGGAGGGGGGAAGAACGAAAAGACGGTCATTGCCGAATGCCAAAAGGCTATTCAGCTGCAAAAACCAAAGCTCTTAAACCTAAAAAATTACGGCATAAAGGGACAGCCTATTTGTGGCGGAAAAATGGAAGTCTTTATAGAGCCTTTTATGGGAACAAGACACCTTGTCATTTGCGGAGCCGGGCATATCGCTTTACCATTATCCGTTCTTGGAAAAATGCTCAATTTCAAAGTAACGATTATTGATGACAGAAAACTGTTTGCCTCAAAAAAAAGATTTCCACACGTAGATGAGGTCATCTGCGCAAACCAAGCCAAAACCTTGAAAAAAATGCCTGTTACCCAAGACACCTATATCGTTATTGTCACGCATGGACATAACTATGATTTTGACTGCCTCAAAGAGGTGGTCAATTCCAACGCTGCCTATATCGGGGTCATTTCAAGCAAGCGCAAAAGGGACCAATTTTTTAAAGATTTAAAGGCGCTGGGGGTGAAGAATACAGCGCTTAAAAAGATAAGAATACCCATAGGTTTAGATATCGGGGCACAAACACCTGAAGAGATTGCTTTATCCATTTGTTCGGAGATTGTTTCCGAGTACAATAAAGAATGGCTCAAAACAGCCAAATTCAAAACCAAAAGTAACCTTTAAAATGGAAGCTCCTGCTGGCCAAACTATATGTTTAGTTGGCTCGCGGAGCGCCAAGCAATGCTTGGCTTATCGGAGGATACAAACATGACCAAGGATGAAGTTATTGATTTAATCAAAGATGCTGGATATTGTGTCTTGGCAACAGTAGATGGGGATACCCCCAAAGCAAGGCCGATTATGCCTTATTTGACAGAAGATGGCAACTTGTTGATCGCAACATTTCCTCAAAAAAGGATCGTTGCCCAAATCAAGAAAAACCCCAAAGTAGAGCTTTGTTATATTGACAGGAAGATGTGTTTTGCCAGGATTTCAGGGAAGGCATCCATTCTGGATGATGCAGAAAAAAAGAGTCTTGCTTTTAATAATGTTCCCATGCTCAGGCAATATTTTTCAGGTCCGGAAGATGAAAACTTCCTGCTCATTGAAGTGAATACAGATACCGTTGAAGCCATGAATCCTCAGCAAAGAATGCCGGATGTTTTAAGCCTAAAATAAATGCGATTCGCCAAGCAAAGCTTGGCTCATCAAAGAAAAAACCTCAAAATTCATCATTTCCTATATATCGAAGTTAACATAACATGTATTATAGGAAGTTGATAATATTCAAATATAAGGCCAGGTTTTTACGCCTGGCCTGAATAAATTATAGCGGAATCAACACCCTACGTTTCGACTTATTTCAAAACAACAATCTTAGAGCCTCCTGGTGAGATTTTTTCGCTGCCATTTTTGTTCTTTTGGACAAGTTTATCAACCTCTTCAGCAACTTTTCTGCTTCTTACGGCAAAACGATTCACTTCCTTACTTACAACATCTTCTCTCGTAAAATCCTTTTTCCGAACCCCGATTTGAGTACTTCCCATCCTTATCTTTATGGCTTTTCCGTTGACCAAGGCGTTAGCTATCTTTTTTCTGGCAGATCTAACAATTCTGCCAAAACTTGCCCTGGAAAGTTTCATAGCAAGAGCCCCCTGGGCCTGACTAAACCCCTGATAATCTGCAAGCTTGATTGACTCGAATTCGCATATTGCCAGTTCAACTTCATCCGGCCTTCCCGGCTTTCCCCTGGGCGAAAATTGTACAATATTGGGCATCCGCTGAACATATCTGACTTTTTTAGGTCGTCCTGTGATCGCCATTTGACCCCCCTTCTATTCGCTGTTTAACGGGTAATTTCTTTTGAGCATATGCTTAAAAATAATGGTATGTTCTTATGAGCATATGCTCAATATAACTATAAGGTAGAATTGAGGGAAAGTAAACGAGAAAATTAAATTTTTAAAGAATGTGGTCGAGTTGGTGAGTTAATGAGTTGAGCAAAAAAACACAAAAAACCCGTTAACTCGCTGACTCGAAAACTATATAACTTTATTATTATATGGAATGAATGGCCGTAGAAATAAGCTTGGAGAAATGCTGAAGATTATTTTCGTTTTCAAGGATTTTGCCTTCCCTGTTTTTTGTATGAAGGTTCAAAACCCCAAAAACCCTATTTTGGCTTGATAACGGAATGACGGCTGACTGAAAGATATCCGGACGCTTCAAAAGATGACGGATACGATTATCCCCTTTTGTGCCGGAAATCATGAAGGATTCATTTTCTTTGACTGCAATGCCAGCAAGGCCCTCGCCAACTTTTTGATGGGCTTTGCGAGCGATCGACTTCTCGATGCCCCGGGAAACCTTGATGCTGAGCTCCTTTTTACTTTCATCCAAAAACATAATGGATCCGCTTTCGGCCCCGGTCAACCCCAAAGCAGCATCCAGAATGGTTACAAGAAGCTCATCCAGCTTAATAGCCGCATACAAATCCTGGGCAATATCGCTAAGCTCTTTAGGAAGAATTTCTTTTCTAAACCGCTTTTGATGCAGCTTTTTCTTTTCAACCCCCAACTCCACGATATCCTTCACAACCCCGGAAAGTAAATCAAGAATCGACTTGATAGAAACAAACGATGCCACGCGAATTTCATTGATGGCATCAAGGGTTTCATCCACATCCAGAGCCAAAGTGCTTGCAACTGCCCTGTAATGCGTGACATCATCCTTTTTGTTTAAAATAACCGGACCAACGACCATATAGGCAATGGTTTCATCGGTTCCATTCCTGGTCCTGATAGGAATGGCATAAGCACACAAGTCAAAAGGATCTTTGGCCTCCCAATAATGGCCTGTCTTCTGAAATTTCTCAATAAGGTTTGATTTTTGGGCCGTAAAATCAAAGGCAAAGGAAGTCCCCAAAAAGCTGCTTCCAAATTTAGGCCGATCGCCATCCAAACATGGCGGAATTAAAAGATGCCCCTGAAAATCAACAACAAAAATATTGATTTTCAAAACATCGACAAATCGCCTTAAAAAATCAGACCATTTATCCCTGGCCACCAGATCTTCTAATAATTTTCTTTTTTGTGAATCATCCATCATGCCTAATATTATTTCGTTTTAAGCTTTTTAAAAGGAATATTATGCTTTTTCATCTTATTAAAAAGAGTCGTTCGATTGATGCCAAGTGTTGCTGCCGCTTTATTGCGATTCCAATTGCACTCCTGCAAAATGGAGGTAATCAGTTCTTTTTCCGGACGCCCCAGGACCTCTTTTAAAGACCTGCCGTCAACAGGCTTCATAGCCTCACTCACGAACTTGGAAGCATTCGGAAGATCCCTTTTATTGATCACCGGGGTCTTGGACATGATGACCGCCCCTTCAATGGCATTCTCCAGCTCCCGAATATTGCCCGGCCAATTGTATTCTAAAAAGAGCTTGCGAACATCATCCGCCAGGGAGGTTACATTTTTTTTATTCTTCTTTGAATAAACACGGATAAAATGATCGACCAGCATATCCAAATCATCCTTGCGCTCGCGTAATGGCGGCATGAGAATCGAAATCACATTGATACGGTAATAAAGGTCCTCCCGAAAATCCTGGGTTTGCACCAAATCATTCAAACGGCGGTTTGTAGCAACAATGATCCTGGCATCCGTTTTTCGGGAAGTATTGTCCCCGACTCGCTCAAAAATGCCATCCTGAAGAACACGTAAAAGCTTCACCTGCAGTTTCGAAGAAAAGGCATCGATTTCATCCAGAAAAACCGTTCCATGCCTGGCGTATTCAAATCGTCCCTCTTTATCCTTAATCGCTCCCGTAAAAGACCCTTTCATATGACCAAAAAGCTCACTTTCAAGCAAAGTTTCGGATAAGGCCCCGCAGCTGACCTCGACAAAAGGCTTATCCTTTCTATCTTCATCCATTTCATGAATGGCGCGTGCGACCAGCCCCTTTCCTGTCCCGCTCTCCCCTGTTATCAAAATCGTCGCATTGGAACTGGCAACCGACTCGATAATATGATAAACCTTTTGCATCTTCTCACTTGCGCCGATCATGTCGCAAAAAGATGCAGGATGCGTTCTCGCTACGATCTCGCGCAAGTTTCTGTTTTCTTCTAAAATCTTCTTCTTTTCAATGATCTTGGAAATGATAAGCTTGATCTCGCCATCATTGATGGGCTTGGTGATATAATCATAGGCTCCTGTTTTCATGGCCTCCACAGCCGATTCAATGGTGCCGTAGCCTGTGATCAATATCGCCTCAATATCAGAAAACTTACGCTTTACTTTTCTGATGAGCTCAATCCCATCCATTTTGGGCAGCTTCATATCGGTCAAAATAATATCAATATTCTGATCCGAGACGATTTCGAGCGCTGCCTCAGCACTTCCGGCCATGTGCGCACAATACCCGTCAATCCTCAAAATTTCATAAAGAGACTCCCTGATAAGAGGCTCATCATCGACGACTAATATGCTGTATTTTTTATTGATTGCTTTTTCCAAAACGATATCTGTATTTTATTTTATGGGCAAAAGTATTATGAAAGTCGAACCCTTGCCGGGAGCACTTTCAACAGAAATTTGACCATAGTAACTTTTGACAATTTCTCCTACAATCGTCAGCCCTAAACCGCAGCCCTTTTGAATATCCTTGGTGGTATAAAAAGGCTCAAATATTTTATCAACCTCTTCCTGGGCAAAACCACAGCCATTATCTTTAACCAGAATGGCAACATACCCGTCCGAAAATTTCGTTGTGATTTCTATATTGCCGTTTCGGTCACCAATCGCATCAATGGAATTGCGTAGAAGATTGGTCATGACGCTCTCGAGGCCCAAATCCGGCAAGGTCGGCAAGTCTTTCGCTAATTTCTGATGAAATTTTATCTTTTTATGGGCAACCAGCGACTGGATCGATTGAACCGCCTGTCTAACCGCATAATTAGGGTTTACCACCGCCGAAACTTCGGCCGGATTTCTTGAACAAGCAAGTAAATTCTTGACAATATTGGCCATGCGTTTTAAACCTTGCTTGATCTCAAGAAGATAACCTCTGACCACTTCATCCTGAATGTGTTCAAGGCATAAATTGGTATAACGCATAACCCCATCCAAAGGATTGTTGAATTCATGGGCAATACCGCCGGCCAACTTCCCGACATTGGCAAACTTTTCCTGAATAACAACCTGTTTCTTCAGATGGCTCGCTTCTTTACTGCTCTTTCCCAGCTCATCTTCCAAATTCTTTGACTTTTTGACGATAATATTGAGCTTATCATAAAGCTCAATTCTCCTGAAATTAAGAGCAATCTGGCTTGCCATAAAATCCAGCAGTTGAAGCTCTTCCTTTTTAAAACGCTTTCCATGCTCTTTATCAGCCAAATTGATGACCCCTAAAAGGTTATCCTTAATAAGAAGCGGCGCGCAGATGAATGAAGGCGTTTTATAGCTTCCCCGGGCTTTATAATTCCTGAACCGCTCATCCTGGGCTATGTCGGATACCACGATAGGCTTTTTCTCCTGGGCTACCTTTCCCACAACACCTTGCCCGAGACGCTTGACCATCCTTTTCTTATCCGAACGATCCATCCCTTCGGCTGCCTCCAAAAAAAGATGCTCACAATCCTCTTTACACACGTAAATGGAACCGCGTGTTGCGCCAAAAAGATCCAGAGTTTTTTTCAAAGAACATTGCAACAATTCATCTGTGGATTCTACAGAATTGACCAAAGTACAGATGTCGCTTACCTTCGCGAATAATTCCGGCTGATTCAAATTGTCTAACGTCTGTTTCGGTGCTGCAGCCATTATGGTTTACTTGTGCTTATCGTGACGCCTTTTTCTTCCAACTGATTGAAAGAATCCAGCATCCCCTCTAAAACCTTGTTAAAGGGATGATTAGGATTCTCAGATATAAATTGAAGATAAATTTTCCTTGGAAGATCATAATCTTTGACTTTTGTTATAGAAACCGTATTGATCGACTTGACAAGCAAAAGCGCTCTTTGCGGATTCATGAATTTGCTTTTGGCATATTCCAGGAGAATCCCTCCCAAAGTATTGACCGCCTCTCTCCAATCCTCCTTGGCATAATAACAGGTCACAAGAAACCTGGAGGCATCGAATCCAAAGGCCTCCTGGTCATACTCTTCGGCCACCTTTTTATATATAGAAATCGCGCGATCAATCGCCCTTTCCCCCTTTTCTTTTTCATTGTTTCTTAGGTGATAATTGGCAATATAAAGAGGCATATTAAGGCCCACGGTGGTCAATAAATAATCATCAATAATTTTATTATATATTTCAAGGGCTTTATTCCCCTCCTCCTGCCTTTCATAAATGTTCCCGATATTCAACAATGCCACAGAACCAATGACTTTATCCTTCGGGTAAAGCCTAAGGATATCCTGAAACGTTTCCATGGCTTTGGCATCGTCTTTTTTTAACAAATACGTCATTCCTGCCTGCATGTGTATTCTTGCCGTTAATCTTGAATGAGGATATTTGTCGACTAATTTTTGATATTGGCTGACGATACTGTCAAATTTTCTGCTCGGAACAGCCTGCGGATCAGCGGCTGCTTGATTGAATTGCTTATGGACCCGCCACAGCTTTTTCTCTAAAGCATAATCCGTGTTATCCAAAACAGATAACACCACAAAAATAACCGCAAGAAGTGCACCAAAAGTCATTAAAGTTTTCTTCATTGTGATTCCTTCTTTAACAGATAATAAGATGTAATCGCTGTATATTGAACAGCATCTATGAACAATGTGAGTAAAATCCCCAAGATCAGGATAAAACCCCATCCTTCCGGCGGCAAGATATCTTGAAAAAGGCGGGTGTTGCTTTTTAAAAGGAGCACCGGAAGATAAAGAAGTGCCGGCAGAACAATAACAACCAAAACAAACCAGAATGTCTTTGAAATCATTTTAAAATTTCGCAGGAGGGCCGTAAAAACATTTTTCTTTTCCAACACGATGATCGGCATCACAAAAGCCAGTAAGGTCGATACAAGAACCGCGAAGAACAAATTAAAATACGGAGCCAAAATAAGGACTGCCTTTTTTATGAAAAAGAAAATGCCTGTGGTAGAACGAATGATCAATGCCCTTTTTATGAGAAGGCCGTAGAGCTTGCCTAATCCGATAATGCACAAAACCGCAATAACCCCATAAACCACCAGATGAATATACAAAGGCAATACTCTCTTGAAGACCTCTTTCATTTCTATCTTCTTGTCTTTATTGATAAAATCAATGATCGCAACCGCAACCCCGATTAACAGGCTGCTTAGAAGCACAAAAATGGGAATCTGTACACTCTGAAACCATTTGTTCATAAGGGTAAAATTAAACGGGTAATGCAGAAAAATTTCCCCTTGTATGCGCTGAATAATAGGCCTAAAAAATATAGATAACGGATAACGCGGCGCAAAAAAGATAATTTCTAATATCAAAATTTGTACAAACGCAATAATCGTGAAAGGAAATAAAATAACAGGGTTGGCCGCTATTGTTCCAAAAGCAGATTTCAGAAGGACAATGGGCTGCTTTGTCGGGTCTTTTGATGCCATAATCAAGGGCTCCTTGCCGGGTTGTTTTTTGTTTTAAGTTATATATTTTTCAATGAGTTGCGGTAATTTTACCATAAGCCTTGGCCGATGTCAAATCTTTAATCACCCTTGTCTAGCTGTGTCTTGGACAAATACTTCATTTCATAATAATTACGTAATAATACGTAATAGTACCACTTTAAACTATTTAGGAACGAATCAACAAAAAAGACAGAACCCTAGAAGTCCTGCCTTTTTTGTTGTTAGTATCAATTCTAACATTTATAACACAATCTATTTTTATTATCGCTTTTGATGTATAAGTATTTTGCTTCCTACTTCTTCCTGTTTAGAATGCCCAAGGCCACAACCCCTGCGCCCAGCAACAACATTGTTGCCGGTTCAGGATTGGTAATGGTAGAGATACCTCCCCCGCCCCCTACACCGGAGCTGCCGCCTCCGCCTAATAGGCCGCCGCCAACGCCGCCGCCAAAAAGGCTGGCCAGGGTCATTCCGCCGCCGCCGCAACCATAAACAAACGGCAGCAAAACAGACAATAGCGCAAGATTCTTAAATTTAGCCATTGTTTGTTTCATCATAATAAACTCCTCTAGGTTAAGAAGAACCTAATATATAAAAAGTTAAATTTTAGCTTCTTTTTCTTCTGAGGCCAAACAAACCTAACAAACCTGTTGCCAGCATCGCCATGGTTGCCGGCTCAGGGATAACATTCGGCATCACATTATCAATAAGATAAACCATATCATTAAAATCTTTATCTCCAAGGTTCATCTGATCTTCCCAAAATACCATATACACATTATCACCGAACGTATACTGATAGGCCTCATTTTCACCTGCGCCATCAGGATCAACCCAAACCGTCTTGCCGCCTATTATCCCACTCAAATCATAGGTGAGCATGTGATCCAGCCCATCAAGAAGATTATTTTTTAAAGGGTCGGAATTCCAAGTAACTGGTGTTCCGCCATTCGGAGTAGATGTCATCTCCCATCCAAAATCCGGATCTCCAGCCAAGTCAGAATAAGCGAATTCTGTAAATGGGCTGGTTGCCGTTGCACCACTCCCAAACCATTGTGTCCCTGTATGGCCTGTAAAGACTTGTGACTTAAGTGCAGGGTTACCTGCATTGTAGACGCTTAAATCATTGGAGTATCCCGCAGATACCCCAACAGCAATGTAAGGCCCTTGTCCAGGTACAGAGCTTAAATCACTCCAGTAGGAATCTCCACTCATTACCTGGATAGAATTAGCAGCCACATTTGAGGAGTAATAGTTTGAAGTTCCTGTTGCTGCAAATATAACCCTGTTGATGGCATCAAAAACATCATGCCCGGTACCGTATTGCGTGGGTATGATAGCCCAGGCGTTTGCAGTCATACCAAAGGTGACTGCGACTGCTAGAATTAATACTAATTTTTTCATTTTCTTTTCCTTTTTTCAAAAGCGATAAATTGTTTTTTGTTTGATCTATATAAACATCATAACGATGATAAAATAGTTTGCGAGTTGTCGAGTTAGCGAGTTTTAACCCGCAGGCTCGCGAACTCGCAAACTCCTAAACTTTCCTTCTTCTCAATCCTGCCATTCCCAACAATCCACTGCCTAATAAGAGTAGAGATACGGGTTCGGGGATTCCCGGATCACCAAGTGGTTCTCCCCCCACCGTAATACCATCAAACGCAAGTCCTGTTTGATACGCAGTATCGCTCCAGTTGACAACCCCAAACTCCAGAATATAATTTCCGGTATCCGCAATACCGTATGTAGATTTAACCCAATCTGAGTATCCGCATCCGCCAGAATAACAGGTCCCTGATGATCCTCCCAGAGGTGACCAGTATGGTCCCCCGGGGATGATTGTGACTGTTGCAGGGTCGATTGTCGCGGCTATTGCCGGCATACCATATCCCGGGACGCTATTGCCGGAAGGAGTTGTTCTTGCCGTAAAAAGTAACGCCACCTCAGTACTTGTCGAGTCAAGCAGGCGTGCCCAGGCATAATCAGCGAATCCGGCCCCATCAGAAGTTACAAAATTAAAATAAAACTCAAGACTATCTCCAGCGGTAGCAGAAAACACAGATGAAGTTAATAATGACCCATTGGTCTCGTATCCTAGTCCTAATCCTGAATTTGTTACTCCGCCATTCGTCGAAACCCAACCATATTGAGATCCACCCACCGGAGCGAGTGTTACATCCCCATTGGCTCCTAAAGCACCGCTGTTACCTAAAGTTGTCCAGCTAGCAGGAATTCCTGAGTCGAATAAACCAGCTGACGCTTCTCCCGTGAAAACAAGAGCGAATGTTACTAATGCTGCAATTACGATTACTTTCTTCATTCTTCCCTCTCCCCCACTTGAAAATTACTAAAATTTTATGTGCCTAGTTACTCTATATAATTAGTTAGCGAGTTAGCGAGTTTTAACTCGCAGGCTCGCGAACTCGTAAACTTCTAAGCTCTCTTCCTTCTAAACCCAATCAATCCCAACAATCCCGTTCCTAACAACATCATGCTTGCCGGTTCAGGAATAGGCGGGCAAGCATCTGAACTTGAACAAATAAAAAATGTATTATAACCCAAATTATCTGTAAAAATCACATCGCCGTCAGCAGAATAAAATCCATGTGTTGTCATATCGCTGTCCCCAAATTCAATCTTTGCAAACCAGTCTCCCCTTAAGTTACGAATGACGCCCCCGTCAGAATTCTTATTAAAACTCCAATCTCCTGTAAATAGATCAGGAGAGGTTTCTATAAGTTCACCAGGATCATCAGAGAGCGCAACAGAAGGGTCTAAAGAACTGCCTGTAATGCTGACAACTCCCTCTACATCATACCAGGTGCTTCCGTGAGCTGCATTATCCGCTCCTGCAATAAGATTAAGCCATGCGTTATCGACAGAAGTCTTTTCATACATAAAAATCTTTAAAGCAAAATCTCCGGGGGTAGGCCCGTTTATCGGATGCCCTGAATCGCTGTAGAAATTATAATTAGCCTTTCCCCACTTATTTCCTGTATAACCGGAAATATTACCAAGATACAGGTCTCTTAAGCCATCCCCTGTTGAGTCTGCCCAAACACTAAAAATGGACGCTTCACTTGTTTGTACCCCTAAGGTGACTGCCAATAACACAACTCCCAAAATCAATATTTTCTTCATTTCTTTACCCTTTCCGCTAATAAAAAGTTATTAAAACTATTCAGCTGCTTGTGTTTACTCTCATATAATAACTAAAAAGTCACCATGTCACCATGTCGCCATCTGGTGACCGGTGTCCGGTGTCTTATTTTTTTCTTCTTAAGCCCACAAGCCCCAATAATCCCGCTCCTAACAGCAACATGCTTGCCGGTTCAGGTACAGATGGTACAGATGGACAATCCAATAAATTTGTACAAGGCGGCCCAGCCTCTGCAATACCTGTTGCAAAAGCTGCTGCTAATAAAGCCAAACTGATTATAAGTAATTTTTTCATCTTACCTTGCTCCTTCCCCAGTAAAAATAACCCGGACCGTTCGCAGCATAATTCTCAAATCGGTCCATAAACAGATTTTTTTAATATACAGAAGATCGTATTTAATCTTCTTCTTCACATCCTCGATCGTTTCATCATACCTGTGCCATACCTGGGCCAGGCCTGTAATCCCGGGCTTGACCGCAAGCCTCTTTTCATAATCAGGGATATCCTTCTTTAATTTTTCCACGAAAACAGGCCTTTCCGGTCGCGGGCCGATAACACTCATCTCGCCTCTTAAAACATTAAAAAACTGAGGGATTTCATCGATGTGGGCTCTTCGCAAGAAACCGCCGATCGGTGTGAGGCGATTGTCATTCTGGACTGCCCATACAGCACCCGTTTCTTTTTCTGCATCCACACGCATTGTTCTGAACTTAAAGATCTTAAATAATTCGCCGTCTTTGCCAACGCGTACCTGTGTATAAATAATCGGGCCTTTGGAAGTAATCTTAACTAAAATGGCCGTTATCAAAAATAAAGGAGAGAGAAAGATAACAGCCAAAATAGAAACAACTACATCAAAAGCCCTCTTTGCCAAATAGTAGGTTTTTCTAACAAAACTGATAATCATCCCCAAAAGGCCGCTTCCAAAAAGAGCCAATGTCGAAGGCTCGGGAGCGCGGGATTTTTTCTTCACAGGCTCTTCCACTGCTTCTTCGGCCGTTTCACTATCAACGATTAAATTTTCATGTTTGACATCAGTCACGACATGAGAATCATGCGTATCCACAATGGACAAAGTCGCCCAAGCTGTGGCAGCCACCATAACTGTTGCAAAGCTGACAACTATCGCGATAATAATAATTCTGATTTTTTGGGTTAAATTCTTCATTTTTTGATTCCAATTATTCTAAAAGCAAGCGCTTGCTTTTCTGCACATATACAATTTAAATAGCAAATAGCGTGCCAAGTACTCTCTTTTAATGCGTTAAAATGGTAATTTTTTAAAAATCAGAAATGATTGATATAAAATAGCTTATGATACATTCGGAAGACCAATGATATTATATAGCGGGACACAGCAGGACAGACCTGGATAAGCACTACCTGTCAAATGTTGAGACACTTAGACATGTTTAAATTGTTTATTAATAATTCTTATTTTAATAAGGCTCTTTAATCCCAGGCCCAAAGAAAAGAATAAAAAGCTTAACGAAACCATGAGGTGAGGATTCCGGGTATAGTAACTGGATTGCTGATTAAGCGGGACAAAAACCGTAAGAGCCCCTTCTTCGAAAGGCTCTATTGCCTTAAGAGCACGGCCAAAGGGATCAATAACTGAAGAAACCCCATCATTGGCCGCCCTTACAAAGCTTCTTCTGTTTTCGATAGCTCTTACTTTTAGCATTTGTGCATTAATTGTATAATAAAATTTCATTTTACCCAGAGAGGGAGCATCATTTGTTATATTAATCACAACCTCTGCTCCCTTCTTAACAAACTGCCTTACCAGGGACGGGAATAAACCCTCAAAGCAAATAATGGATGAAAAATGGACATCTCCCACTTTAAATATTGTATGTTTCCCCCCGGGTTCAAAAATCGACGGCAAGCCCATCTTTCTCAAAAAAGGTATCAGAAATCTGAAAGGAGCCTTTTCCATAAAAGGAACCAATTTCATTTTTGCATATTGCTCAACCGCTCCGGAATCCGGCATAAAAAGGACCGCAATGTTATAAGCATGCTTCCCTCCTTTATCGTCCAGCTTGAAATCCTGCGAGCCTGTCAACATCGGCACATTTATCTCTGCCGCAAACGTCTTAATCCTGTCCAAAATATCCTTTCTTTTTTCATGAAACAAAAAACAGGGAACGGCCGTTTCCGGCCAAATGATCAAATCAGGGTGATCGACAAGAACGCTCCTGCTCAGGTCTTCGTGTTTCGTGATGATGGCATCAATAAAGGACAAATCCCACTTTTGTTTCGAAGAAATGTTGGGCTGGATAATGGAGACCTTTATCTGATTCTTCTGACAGGATTTACCGAGTTCTTTTTGCCCCCAAAGAGACGAAGACAAAATAATAATAATGCCAAACAGCAGCCACCGCACTTTTTTCTTATTGCTTACATTTTTCTGCAAAACATAAAACAAAAGGCCATTGATAAAAATAACCAGAAAAGACAATCCATATACTCCCAAAAGAGAGGCTATTTGTGCCATTGGAAGGATTTCCGTGAGCGCATAGCCTGCCAGGCCGACGGGAAATCCCAAAAATCCGCTGGAACGCAAAACTTCAAGGAGGACCCATAATCCGGGCACGAAAAACAAGTAAAAGAAGGCTCTCCTTTCACCGCGGCAGACAAAGGCAAGTCCAAGAGAAAAAACGCCTATATAAACAGCCTCCAAAACTACTGACGCTGCAAAAAGGATCCATGATATATTTGTCATCCAGAACAAAGCTAATGAAAAATACATAACACCAAAGAATAAGCCTAAACAAAAAGCTTCTTTTTTAGTTTTTGATTGTTTCAATGAAATAAATAAAGGCAGAAATGAAATAAAAATTATCCAACGCAGGCCAAAAACAAAGGTTATATAGAAAAGAAAAAAAGAGAGCAGGACGAGTAAAACATTCCCTGCTCTCTTTAAAACTTTGATGATCATTCGCATATTGTACCACAAAATGCGATTTTACTTTATGCTCTTTTTCTGAATCTGCCAAGCAGGCCGAGCAAGCCGAATGATAATAACGAAATACTTCCCGGCTCAGGAACGGCTGCTTGAAAATTAACCGGCATAGTTGCTGCTCCAGATGCCCAATAGGCTGTCCAGGGGTGCTCATGATCTATATATGGAGACAACCAGGCCAAGGCTTCACCTGTTCCTGTTTCAAGGTCATCAGGTGCTGTAACAAGTCCATCAATAGAATATGTTTTGTGGTCATCATCCCAATTTCCACCCCAAGTATCTTGTCCTGATATAACATTCTCGCTTGTAAAGTCAATAATCCATAATGCAGGATCTTCTTTAATAAATAAACCCATGTTAACCGTGTCTTCTGCATAATAATAATATGTTCCCCAGTCACCAAGATCAACTACACCAACATCACCACTGCCTTCAACAGTGATGTCGTATGTCTGCCCTCCTGTAAAAGTAGGCGTTGTCGTCAACCAGTTTGCTGTATTCACATCATCATAAATCGCGTCAATTTGATAACTAGCCGATGCTTCTGCCTGCACAACAGAAAAACCAAGTACCAATACCACAACCATTACTCCCAGCCACATCTTTTTTGTTCTCATCTGCTTTCCCCCTCTGCCCCCGATTAAATTTGTTATATGTTGCAAGTTATACAGCTTTTTTCTTTTTAAATAATAAAAGCAAATAGCGTGCCAACTATTAAAAATTATCTACCCAATTTTGTAATTTTATTGATGATGTAACTTGTTGTTTAAGAAGGTTTTACATACCTTGAGAATCGGCTTTATAGCATATGAGTAGGACTTACTGGTACAGACATAGACAGTCGTACTGTGTCAAATGTTTACATGTTTGGACATCTTTAATTTAATTAAATGATAAGAAATAGAAATAAATAAAGTTAACGAGTTTGCGAGTTGGCGGATGAAAAAGTTTAAGAGTTTGCGAGTTAGCGAGTTGCAAACTTTCAAACTCGCAAACTTTCAAACTCGCAAACTGTTACGGCAAATATTTCGGCAACAACGGCATGATTTGGCTTGCAAAGGTTTCGATTTGTTTGGCGGCTTCCTTTTCGTTTTCATCCACAACATTGGATGTCAGGCGGATAAGCGCGCTGCTGGCGGGTTGTCCAAGGAGAGTTTTAAGGGCAATCAAGCCCTGCTGTTTCCAATAGCTGGAAGTAAAACTGTCTCCCACTTTAAACCAATAATACATGACCTGTTGGTGCAAGCCTCGCTCGACAAGAGCTCTTCTTGCTGTAATTTCCTGGCCCGTAGAATCGATTTTGAACGTATAGGGAATATTTCCCACAAAGGTGGCCCCGCTTCCTGTATAACACACTTCCGGCGGATGGGAAACCTTGCGGTTGTGCTGTGAATAAACAATAAAAAGAAAAACCTCATCTCCCTTATCATTAAAATAACGCCGGGTAAAGGCATTGCGCGTCTCTAAAATATCGTATTCATGATCCGTAATGAGGATCCCTTCCGATCGCCAGTTCCCGATCGTTTTGGGAAATTCATGGATGTTGACGGTATCCTTTTGGGCGTACTCCTTAAAATACATCCGCCAGGAAAATACGGCGGCAATCAGAAAGAATGTGATGATGATAATAAAACTGGTATCGAAACGTTTCATAATAAACTCCAAATGAAAGTAGGAAGTAAGAAGTAAGGAGTAGGTAGCACAAATACTGCAAGAAGAAAAACTGAACTTCTTAAACATCCGAGTTAAGAACAAAATTTATTTGCTTTACTGATAATTCCAAAAAGCATTTTATTTAATTCAACATACTTCAAAGATAATCTTTTATGGTCTTCTATTGTCAAATATCCCGCATCTTTAGAAATATCCAGCCAGACTTCTGTTTCACCTGCTTCCCCCGCAGAATCAATAATTTTACTCACAAACATTTTTCGATACGATCGTTTTTTCCATCCTTCCGCAATATTTGCCGCCACACTTCGCGAAGATCTTCTAATTTGATCAACTAATGAATATTTCTCTTCTTTGGGATAATTTTTTGTTATTTCAAAAATTTCCATGGCAAGATCGTATGACAATTTATATGCTTTTAGATCTTTGTAACCATTGTATCTACTTTTTCTTTCTTCTGCTTTTACATCCATAACTACCCCCTTTTTTGTTAAAATTTAAGTAAAGAGTATGCAGTAAGAAGCAAGCAAGTTTTCTGCTACTTACTTCCTACTCCCTACTTCTTACTGTTTTTTTATGGGGTAGTTTTTTATTATTTCTTTTTTCTACTTACTTCCTACTTCCTACTCCTTACTTCCTGCTATTCTTATTCAAGCAATTTTCCCACTGCAAACAGCATCACAAACGCAATTGCAAAGACCATGAACCCGGAGGCATCATGGACAAAACCGATGGCCTTTTCCGTGCCCCATATTTCGCTCACCGAAGCCAAAAAGACGACACGGCAAACATTGGTCACGACGGCAATCGGAATCGTTGATAAAAAAAGGATGATTTTTTTCCAGTAAGGGCCTTTCAGCAAGTAAGCAAACAGGCTGCCCAAAGCCGCCAAAGAAATCAACGATCTTAAGCCGCTGCAGACATCATCCACGACAACGTAAGCATGCCGCATCTTGATAATGCTCCCATCCCTGACCGCTAAAATACCCATGTTATTCAAAACCTGTTTGGAAATTTCTGCGGCGAATAATTTCATCTTGAAGCTGATATTGACAATGACCACCAGCGGCAGCGGGAACATAAAAAACAAAAAGCAAAGCGGAAACAAAACCTGCTTCAAGGTTTTCGTCCCGTAAAAATAAAGCACATATCCGAAGATAACCATCAGCATGGAAAACCCGGAGGAAAAATAAATACGGAAAACCGAACTGAAAAGATGAATGATGATTCCCAGCACAATCAGCACCATGCCCCAGCCGGATCGCTGGGGCACGATTTTCGTCAAGGCCTCTCTTTTCTTCCAGATTAAGTAACCCGAAACAAGCGGAATCAAAATTCCGTGGCTGTAATAAGAATCTTTGGAAAACCATCTGTCCCACATCCATATCAGCGTCGGGACATAGGTCAAAAGAAAAATAGCGGAAAAAATAATCTCACGGGTGAACTTTTTGGGCATAATGGAACTCCTTGAAGTCAAAGTAGGAAGTAAGAAGTAGGCCGTAGGCAGAAAACTTCTTAGACACCCTCTCTGCATTAAGAAATTAAAAACAAAATTTATTTGCTTTACTGATAATTCCAAAAAGCATTTTATTCAATTCCGAATATTTCAAAAGAAAGCCTTCCGTAATCTTCTTTGCTCAAATAACCGGCATCTTTAGAAATATCCAGCCAAACTTCTGTTTCGCCTGCTTCTCCCTCTGAATCAGCTATCTTGCTTGATAAACATTTTTGAATACGCTCGCTTCTTCCATCCTTCAGCAATATTGGCTGCCACATTTCTTGAAGATCTTCTCATCTGGTCAACCAAAGAATACTTCTCTTCTTTGGGATAATTTTTTGTTATTTCAAAAATTTCCATGGCAAGATCGTATGACAATTTATATGCTTTTAGATCTTTGTAACCATTGTATCTACTTTTTCTTTCTTCTGCTTTTACATCCATAACTACCCCCTTTTTGTTAAAATTTAAGTAAAGAGTATGCAGTAAGAAGCAAGCAAGTTTTCTGCTACTTACTTCCTACTTCCTACTTCTTACTGTTTTTTTATGGGGTAGTATTTTATTATTTCTTTTTTTCTGCTTACTCCTTACTCCTTACTCCTTACTCCTTACTCCTTACTCCTTACTTCCTACTTCCTACTCCCTACTCCTCACTCCCCCTCGTGCTTTACTCCAAAGAACATCTTGTTTCCTCGCCAAAAATTTAACCAACCCAACTATTGCAGAGTAATTCAACAAACAAAACACATACGGCACATAACATATCTTTGAAATAATCCTAAGAATGCCATATTTACTGTATCTTGTCAATGCCCCTGCAATCGCCGTCAAATAAAAAATATTCTGCAGAATGAAAAATACCAGAAAAAAGATTTCTTTAGCCAAAATAAAATTGGCCCCATACAAAGCGATCATCAAAAAAGGAGCAGCCACTCTCAAGAACTTGTGTGAAAATAACTGAACGGCAATCGGGCTTTTAAAAGGAATAAACATCTGCGGCATAACTCCAAATATCTGATAATTCCCGAACAGCGTCCTTGTTTTTCTGCGATGCTCTTCCCGAGGGCTGTCGGCCGCCTCATCATAGGCCTTGGCCGACTCATCAAAAATCGCGCGGCAACCTTTTTGGATAATCTGAAACGGGATAAAGACATCATCCAAAACAATGTTACGGGGTACATTGGTAAACAATTCTTTGCGGATTGCATAAATGGCCCCTGTAGCCCCCAGCATCGAATGAACCTTGCTTTCATTGGCGCGAATAAACTTTTCATAATTCCAATAAAGATTAATGCCTTGGGCGGTTGCTCCCTCTCTTGGGGAAAAAACAAGCTCCCCGCTTACGCACCCCACTTTTTCATCGGAAAAATTGCCGACAAGCTGTTTGACGGCGTCCCTGGCAAACTCCTGCCGGGCATCGGTAAAAACAATCACATCGCCTTTGGCTTTTTCAACCAATTGATTAATTGTAAGCATCTTGCCTTCACGTTCATTACTCTTAATCAACTGAATGCGTTCATCCCGAAAACCTTCAATGATGGCATCTGTTCTGTCCGTCGAGCCGTCCGAGCCGATCAGAATCTCAAACTTTTCGTTGGGGTAGTCCAGAGAAAGCAGGTTTTGGAGCTTGCGTTCGATTACATCCTCTTCATTCCAGACAGAAAGCACGACCGAAACACCCGGCTCATACGCACCTTTCCTGACCGGCTTCTCGATGAGTTGTGATAAAATCCACAGCAACACCGGATAACCGAAGTAACAGTAGATGAGAAGTGATAAAAATGTGAAAAATATAATATTCATAGTTAAATACAGTAGGCAGTAAGAAGTAAGAAGTAAGAAGTAAGAAGTAAGAAGTAAGAAGTAAGCAGTGAGGTTTTTATCTTTTCTTCCTACTTCCTACTTCCTACTCCCTGCTCCCTGCTTCCTGCTCCCTGCTTCCTACTTATTTAATATCCTACTCCTAACTTTATTATAAATTTTCGCTCCCAGTACTCTCTTCGCTGCCGCCAAACATTTTTTCCAAGCCTTTTCCCCAATCGGCATTTTACCCTCTAACGCTTTTTTGAATCGTTCCAAATCCCAGTCTTTTCTGACTGCGATACGACGGATACACCCGGCCTTATTTTCTTCCGAAACAAAAATATTTTTGTAGCCTGCCTCCTTGGCTTTTTTAACCACTTTTCGATTACAAAAACCTCTGGGGATGGAAATGCTCTCGACATCTATTTGCAAGGTGTCGGCAATGATCCTTTTGGATTCAGCCAATTCTTTTTCCAGTTCCTCATCCGGCAAATCGATCAACATGTTATGTGTAAGCCCATGGGATCCGATGAGCATGCCGCTGTCACGCATCTCTTTAAGCTCATCCCAGCTCATATACCCATCTTTCCCGACACGTTCCGGCGTCACAAAAAAGTACGCTTTAAAACCAAAGGTGCGCAGGACCACAAAAACATTTTCATAATTATTGCGCTCCCCGTCATCGAATGTCAGCGTGACATTAACGTCATTATCTTTAAGATATCGCATCTGCTCCAAAAACTTTTCGGCCTTCACATCATAGAGCCCCGCCCCCTCTTCCCTGCCGGGAGGGATATGCGATCCGTCGCCGATAATGCCGTGGTACATGAGTGTGATTGTTTTAGTCATAGCAAAAAAATAAGTATGAAAGTGTCCGTCACTTTCATTTGCGGATTATTTTAAAACGATATCAATATCTTTTCCCAATACCTTGGCTATTTTTTTGATTGTGAAAAGAGTGGCATTGTGCCTGCCTTTTTCAATTTGAGAAATGATCTGCTGAGAGATTCCCATCTTATTCGCTAAGGCTTTTTGAGTCAAATGCATGCTTTTACGAATCTCTTTTATCTTTTTTCCTATACTTTTGCACAGATCGTCATCTAATTCTGCTGTCCGTTTTTGCCGCGCTGAAAATCCCTTCTTTTTATAGACTTCTAATATTTTCTCGTACACCGCCTGCCAAAATTCGATACGTCTATCGTTCCAGCGATTCTGGCGCATCCTTCTCTTGATCTTTATCCAATTTCTCAGAAATACTTCTTTATCGAGGTATTCTTCAAATACTTCTCGAGGAATATTATTCCTGGAAAGCAAAACAGCGGCAAGTTCAACAAATTTCTTCGAATTTTCATCATGCAGAATCTCTTTCACTTCTGCTTCCGATATTTTTTTATCCCACAACCAATCTGCTTTCATCAGAAGTCTTCCCCTATCTGCATTGCGATCAATTGATCAATTTCATTTTTAAAATGATCTTCCATCGCCCTGAAGTCCGCTTGCTTGTTCATCACCAGGTCCAGCAGTCCCGTTTTCATCGTTATTCTGTCATAAGTCCTATACCAGGTAATCAGCCCTTCGATCAATGTCGGATCCTTAATCTTTTTCATATAATTCGACAAAGGAACATGAATGCTGGATAGACAAAAAAGGTCATAAAAATCCTTCGCTTCCTGACGTCCTCCGGTCCATATGTCCTTTCCGGTAACATCAACAGACTTCACATGGCCTGCAACAGCATATATTTTTCTCAAATAGATATCTTCCAGCGATAATATGTTGATGCCATCCACCCTTTTAAAGTCATTTATAATTTCAACCGAATCCTCTACAAAATCAATCTTGCAGATACTCTCATCATCAAAATGGATCATATAAACCAACATCTTTGCCATTGAGTCTTTGAGCTGCTCTGCCGCCATTTCGATTCTAACAGACAGCTTTTTCTGTAAATTATGAATAATCTGAACAACCTTGTCTTTTGAAAAATCCTTTGTAAAAAAATCCAAATCATAGGACTCCCTGTGTTGAAAATACATCATAGACAAAGCAGTACCGCCAGCCAAATAAAATTCGTCTATCTTTTCTGCCAAGGCTTTTAAAACCTGCTTTTGTCTTAAAAAATTGATTTTTTCCATGCTTTGCCGCCTTTTACTTACAACCCCAAGCTGATAAAATTATACAATATATATATTGTATTGTCAAGTAAATACAATTTTTATATTGTATTTTGAAATAAGCCCAATGGACACATCCAATGAAAGTGTCCGTTAAAACTCACAAACTCGCAAACTCACAAACTCTTGAACTTAAATGCTTCAAAAACAAAAGGCAGTTGATACAAAAATTCAACCGGCCTGGCATAGTAAGCCTTCTGGTAAATCATTCCATTTATAAGCGGATCATCGCTTCTTCTCTGATGCTTCACATAATAATCACAACGCTCAAAGGCTGAATTTAAGAATATAGAATCTCCCGTCAAATAATAGCTGTAGACAGAGGCCTCAAAAAAAGGATTGTAAGGCTTTTTGTCTACATAGTATCTTGTTCCGTTTACGATTGCTTCTGCGACCGCTTTATTGCCCGTAATTCTGTGGTACGCCACCAAGGCCGGCAAAGTATAATCCAATGTAAACATGGAATGTTCCTTCCCGACCCACGTCCCTGTTTGAGGGTTATATGTCTCCTGCCAGGTCCCATCGTATTTCTGGCCTTTAAATAGGCTATCCGCCCATTTATCAGCCAAATCCTTATAGCGTTCATCTTGTGTCGCTTCATACATATCCACCGCCCCCCAGAGAACATTGGCAATATTTCTCTGCGGGCAGATATCCGGATGTTTATAGTATGTCATTTTCTCTTTTAAGAAAAATTCTCCCATCTCTTTGGCCACATCAAAGGCCCTTTCATAACCTGTCATATAATAATAGAGTAAAGTGCCATGAAGATTGGTATGCGATGTTTCTTCGTTGCGGCCGCCCCAGTGAGCGGCATTATGCCGATGCGTTGAGCCCACCTGGCTATAATCATCATCAATTTTTCTTCTTAAACGCTTATCATTTGCAACCGTATTGTAATGCACCGTATCCACATCCATGATGTGCAATGCATTGTTTTCACCCAATTCAAAATATTTATAATCTCCTGTCCTTAAATACTGCATCAAACATCCCGGCACAAGCCCCATTGCCTCATTGTTAAACCACCCCCATCTTCCATTTCTCAGCCAAGTTCCATCTCTTTGTAAACTTAAAACATCCCCGAAATCGATCATGCCATACCATTTATTGATACCGACCTGCCTTTGTGCCCAATCAAACATCAGGTTAATGGCATCTTCAGCCGGATTTTTGCTTTTTCTTAATCGCGGGACAATTTTCCCAATAGCATTGGTATCATAGATCCATTCGGGAGCAGCACTCAGGACCAAAGATTTTTCAAGCAACTTGACAAGGTTCCAGCCTTTTTCTTTCTCAAAAACCCCCGAATGAAAATAAAAAGAAAGAAGGTGTGTTTTGGCCAAACCAAAAGCACTTCCTCGCGCAACAGCTTCTTCTCCGTTGGCATTCTTTGTTGTCTTAAGATCAAGTTCTCCTGCCCATTGGGGCCAAAGTTGTGTGCGAACTACTCTTTTTCTCTTATCTATTTCCCATCCCTTGGGATATTGTTCCCATAAATTCTTTTCTATGATGGTTATTCCTTTATTTTTACCGCTGATATCCAGCCACCCCTCTGACCTTTTTCCTTTAAAAACATTTCTGTTATCCATGTCCACCAGGAAACTTGCATCATTGATTTGGCGAATCGCCATATCTTTAATCAAGGCGGCTTTCATGCTTTTGTTGTCAACCCCGAAGGCATAATCCATGTCTCCTTTGAGTTCAAGAGGAGTTTCGATGTAGATGGCTTCAATCGTTTCATTCTTTGGAAGCCTCTTGCCTTTGTAAAGATAGTGCTCTTTATTCTCAGGATATCCTGTATAAATAAACGTATGATAAACATTGACAAAATCTTTACCCGCAAAAGCCTGGATGCGGACGATAAACTTGCAAAATTTCTTTTTCTTGCTGGATACAAACCACCCTTCTGCCTTGATCGTTGTCTTTAAAGGCCCCTGTTCTTCAATGGTTAACGAATAATCGCGGTCCAAAGAACTCCGGTATTCTTTGCCTTTATGAACCAAAACCAAGTCCCCGCCCTTGGAAACAATTTCATTTTTGTCGAATTGACCGTCAGAATTTACATCCACAAAAACTTCATCAAATAACCGAAAGGCTTCTTTTTTGATGTGCAATTTAAGGGGGCCGGTTACAATATCTATCTGTTTCCTGTTCTCCTTAACTTCCAACTTTGAACTCTCTAAGTTATACTTACTCTTACTCCCATAACTTAAGAAACAAATCTGTTTTGAATTTGGCAGGACATCGAGATGGGTATCAATCTGCGCCCATTTGATGCTGCCACCCGCCCAATATCCCAAAGGTCTGGCTTGAAACACCACAGGTTTTCTCTCTCTATCAAAAACTTGTATTTCATCAACAGACTTTAACTCCCCTTGAGGAAAAGGAATTCCCCCCGAAACAGGAAAATCCTTTAACAGGCCATCCGTGGGATTGTTCATATAAAGAGGAATGCCCGAAGACCACCTGGCTTTTTTGTTTTGGAAATTAAAATATTCCCCTCCCTTATATATTTGTTCATCTTCATCAGGAAGATACTGCTTGTCTAATATGACCAATTTCTTTGCATTGATAAATCTTGCCGGCTCTAAACGAATATTATCGACAAAAAGGATTTTTTGAGTTCTAGGCTTCCACAAAAAAAGATTGACTTGATTGATTCTGGAAGGCTTTATCTTGGATCTGATCTGTGAAATGCTGACAAAAATCTTGTTATTAGACTTAGGCCTCAGGTGAAGATCCTGTTCGTACTTATAGCCTTTTGTATCCTTAATCTTTAAAATGACGCGCTGGCCCTTGTCACCGGGATTATAAACATCGAATGCAAAGCTGTCATATCCTTCCCAATTATCAGTATTGTGCTTCTTATCAAAAATCTTCTTTAAAATGAAAGCCGATGCTCCCGAAGAATTGGCATAATAGATAACCTTTGCGGACAATTTTCCCCTGGTAGCATGTTCCCTTGACAGGCCAACTTCACAGGAAGTCTTCTGTATCAAATCCAGCTCTTTATCCTTTTCAAAATCAAAAAGAAGCAGTTCGTTTTTTTTCTTAGGAATATGCGCCACACGATAATTTTCGATCTTCTGAAATACTTTGTGGACTACAGGCATTCCCTTTTTCTTTACCAAAAAAAGTCCGCCTCCGAAAATCAGTATCACGCTGACTCCCACCACAATGCCGGCAATGAATTGTTTGGATGTGTTTTTCATAAATTGAATCTCACAAGTAAGAAGTAGAGAGTATGCAGTAACTGCTTACTGCTTACTCCCTACTGCTTACTCCCTACGTCTTACTCCCTACCTTATATATCTCCTCATACCTTTTTACCATCTTCTCCACACTAAATAACTCCTCCACCCTCTTTTTCGCATTTGCTGACAACTTCATCCTTAATCCTGAATCCTGCAATATCTTCTCAATATTATAAGCAAGCGCCTCGACATCATTGATAGGAACCAAGAAGCCTGTTTCTCCATCTACAATCACTTCACTGTTCCCCCCGACATCCGTAGCCACAAAAGGAACCCCGTGTGCCATGGCTTCTAAAACCGTTATAGGCAAGCCCTCTCTGACTGATGAAAGCACACATACATCTGCAAGCTCCAGAATCTTATCCACATCCTTGCGTAAACCCGTAAATATCACCTTTTTCTCTAAACCCAGCCTTCTAACACTCTGTTGCAGTCTTTCTCTTAGGGGGCCTTCCCCAACGATCAATGCCTTGAATTTACAACCTCGTTTCACAAGTATCTGGCAGCTTTCGATAAATACATGCACGGCTTTGGCTTCAACGAGCCTCCCAATACTTACAATAAGCGGCCTATCGTCTCTAAATTTCAACTGATTTCTCAATTTCTTGATTTCTTCTTTAGAAATTTCCCTTCTTGCAATGTCTATGCCGTTATACACCACTTCGATTTTCCTCTTCGATATCCAGCATTCCTTCCTGTAAAAATTTCCTACCTGGCGGCTGACAACACAGACCTTTTTTGTAAAAAACGCCAAAAACCAATCAGCAAATTTGTGATACCAGCGTTTCCATATATCGACATTGTGTTCAGTAATGACAACAGGCACTCCGGATAAAATGGCAGCGATACGTCCCCAAAAGTTGGCTACCCACAAATGCGTATGGACAAGCTGGATATGGTTCTCTTTAATGACTCTTTTGACTTTGGGAATAATGGAAAAATCGACTCCCGGCTTTTTTCCAAGCTCAATAATGCGCACTCCCTTCTCTTGTAATAAATGCGCAAATTCCCCTTTCTTGCGCAGGCAGCAGACCGTCACATTAAACTTTTCCTTATCAATGTTTAATGCCTGGTCGGCCACAACACGCTCGGCCCCGCCAAGCACAAATTCTTCGATGATATAAAGAATATTAGTCATAATTTAATTAAATTAATCTTCTGCGGCTAAAGTCTTAAGCCAATCTTCAAACAATATAATTCTATCCTTCTGCGTCGAATCAAACAAGAATGGCTCAACATCCAGCGCTAATGCCCGCATATTAAGATCCTGAATACGAGACTGCAAAGCACTGATCAACTCCTTCCTGGACTCTATGCCCGCCTTTTGCCTTAAATAATTATAATCCGGATCGGCCAAAGACATCAAAAATACAACATCAAAAAAATCTCTTCCCTTTGCCCTCTTTCGTTTTAAACAAGCAAAGATTTTCTGTGCAAGCAAAAGAGCAGCCGGAACAGTATTAATATATCGAAAAATCCCGAATTTATTGATCAAAAACTTATCTTCCAAATATTGATAATTCTGCGATTCGGCATCTATCTGGATAAGAATGCGTTCCTCTTTATGCCCCGATATATTATGATCAAACAACAAACCCGGGAATCTTATATAGCAATGATACGCGCCCTTAAATACATTTTTGACCTCAACGCTATAGCCTTCTATGGACAAATTCCTCTGAATAATATTTGCGACATCATCAAAATCTTCTTCCGCTAATCCACGGTTATCAAAATCAATGTCCTCTGAAAACCTCACGCCTTCATGAACGATCCTGATAGCGGTACCTCCGATAAAGATCATACGCTCAGCATATTTTGAGCTGTAAATAATATCCAATATTTTGTATTGAAGATATTCTTTCAGGATATTTTCTTTGAATCCCCGCAAACGCTCAGGATATTTTTTTAAGGCGTCTTCAAATCTAAGCACGGCATACCTCCATTAAACACTTAACAGCTTTTTCCATTTTAGGAGAACCATATAAACTCAAATATTTACGCATTCTATCGGGATCAATCCTCCGTAGTATCTCCTGAGAATTAAACCGCATCTCTTCTAAAACAGCCTTTTCATCCGCATTCGGCAAAAAATACAACACATCCAGCAATGCTTTCTCAGGATCAGCAACAAAAAAAGACTCACCTTCCATCTCAATAGTTCGATAACCAAAAAAAAGATCCGGCTTTAAAGACCTGTATCTAAAGTCCCCTATTTTTGTTTTTATTATCGTATTCCTTCTCGTTGTTACGCAAATAGTTTGAAAAACAGCTTCCGGAATAAAATTATAATATGCGAGAGCAGATTCCAACCCAATATATGAAGGTTGATAAATGCGGCAGGCAATAATCCTCAAATTCCGCTCATCAATAGGCCTTCCCGTAAATACATAAAAATTATTTACAACTCGCTGAATATACTTTTTTTTCTGCCACTCGTATAATCTTCTACGGTCAATCCCATTAAAGCAAGTAACAACATTACGTATATCAATTACACTGCTATTTTCAAATTTCCTTACAAATTCAATATAATTCATATTTCAATGTCCATTTTTAGTGTTTTTTAACTAAAATATAGCACTAAAAAGCCATGTTGTCAACATCAAAAAAAGTGTCAAAAAAGGGGACTGTTGTCCCCTAAATAACAGCATTTTGGTGAATAAAAGTCAAGACTATTTCCTGCTGCCCGATGAGGCCGGCATAGCCGGGCGAATCGCACCCGAAGGGTGTACTCCCTGCTCCCTACTTTCCCAATATGTTTATAAGCTCTTCCGCATTCTTCCTGATATCGAATTCCCGCTCAATCAGCCTTCTGGCATTGGCGGTCAATCTATCCACACAAACATCCTTTTTTAAAACTTTCTCAATGGCTTTGGCCAGGGTCATGGGGTCTTTGGGCTGTGCTACCAGACCTGTTTGATTATCCACAATAACCTCCGGCAGGCCCGAGACGTTTGTGGCAACGACCGGAACCCCCGAAGCCATCGCTTCTAAAATCACGTTAGGAATGCCGTCCCTGTCGCCATTTTTGGCAACAACACAAGGAGCCGCAAAAACAGACGCTTTATTCAACAAATCTTTGATCTGCTCCTGGCTTGTTGAACCAATAAAAGTTACATTATCTTTCAATCCTAAAGCCAGTACCCTGTCCCCCAGGCCCTGCTTCCATGGCCCGTCACCAACAATCACACAATGAAAATTGATCGCTTTGCGTTTCAGGATGCCGCAGGCCTTGATGAGATATTCAAACCCCTTCTGCTCGACCAGGCGCCCAATCCCTAAAATCAGATTGTCTTCCCTGGGCCGGGGTTTTCTCATTTGAAATTCTTCAAGGTCAAGCCCGTGATAGTTGACAATGAATTTTTCTCCCAGTTCCTTGCCCAGATTTCCTTTAACGTAATGCCGGTTGTACCGGGTGCAGGTGATAATGTACTGCGCTTTTTTTATCTTTTTCTTAAGATCCTGTTTTTTGCTCAAGAAAATATCCCACGCATGGGCCGTAAAACTGAAAGGAATGTCCAGTAAAGTCGAAATGATTTCGGCGGATGTCGTCGGCATAGTCGCCCAGTGGGCATGAATATGGCCGATATTATTCTTTTTCATCAAACGGGCAAAATAGAGAGAACGAACAAAAACAACATTGGCTTTCAAAAAATTAAGCGGGTTTAAAATGTGCCTTAACACAACTCCATATGCTTTTAGGAATTTTATTGGGCTGCATACTGCATACTGCATACTGCTTACTGGGCCAATCATCGAAGGATAAGTTGTTCTTGCAATAAATCCCTCTGCCTCCGGGTGTACGATGGCATCCCTGCATCTTTTAAGAGAATAAATCTCAAAATCCATCCCCGCATTCTTCATGCCCACAAACTCACGCAGGATAAACGTTTCGTGCGTTTCCGGAAATTGGCTTAAGAGAAAAGCGATACGCCTGTCACCCGTCACCCGACACCCGTCACCATCTGGTGTCTCGGTGACCTGGTGACCTGGTGACCTAGTGACCTGGTGACCCGGTGTCTGGCTCAACAATTCCTTGTAAAGTTTCTCCGTATTTTCAGCGTTTTTGTGTGATGAAGGTGTCATGGCAAAATCTTTCCTCCCCAAAGTTCATCAAGAAAAGTTTTCCACGGAAATATCTCTATGCGGCCATATATCCTTTTTTCTTTTTCATGACATACAAGGATGCATCGTTTGGGAGAATATTCTTCAGCAAAGGCGATCAATCCATTTACGTCCCTTTTGTCAATACTCGCGGAGCTTTTTATTTCTATAGCCGTCTCTCCTTTTCCCAACACAAAATCCACTTCCAATCCGGATTTTGTCCTCCAAAAGTTTATTTCATAATTCTTGCTCGTATAAGACATATAGGCGGCTATTTCCATAAGCAAGAAGTGTTCAAATGCTTTCCCGAATTCCACTCCCCTGGCTTCGACCAATTTCCTTTTTGTCAGATAGCCAGCTACCCCGACATCAAACATATAATATTTAGGCGCTTTTGTTATAACCTGTCGAGATTGTCGTTTTTTAAACGGTTCAACCCTGACAGCTAAAAGCGTATCGACCAAAATCTGATAATATTCCTTAACAGTTTTTGAATCCACGGCACATTCGCGCGCGATATTGGCATAATTGGTAATCTCGCCGTGTGAATATCCAAAAGCGTCAAAAAACCTCGAAAATGCAGGGATATTGCGGGTCAGTCCCTCCGCAAAGACCTCCTCCCGCAAATAATCTTGAATGTAAGCTTCCAAAGATTTCTTACAATCTTCATCATTCTGTAAAAAATGAAGGGGTATTAACCCATGATTTAATACATGCAGGAGATTTATTCTGCCGACTTCCCGGCTTGTCAACGGTAAGAGTTGATATCGCCAGGCCCGGCCGCCTAAAAGGTTTGCGTGCCCTCGAACAAGTTTTCGGGCGCTTGATCCGCAAAGAATGAATTTAACGCCCTTATTTTCTATCAGCCAATGCACTTCATCAAGCACCTGTGGGACTTTTTGCACTTCGTCAAGTATCACAGGGTGTTTAAATAGTGAGGGCTCTTTGGCAAGAAGCTGTTCTCTAAGAAGTGCCGGCCTTTTTGAAATTTCAAGGAATAGGTCTGTTTTTAAAAAATCATACCGAATGCTTTCCGGAAACCTCTCTTTTAAATAAGTCGTTTTGCCGGTTTTTCTGGCCCCCCATAAAAAAGCAGATTGCTTTTCTGGAAGAGTTACATCTAATATACGGGCAATCTTTTTCATAGCATTAACTCCATTTTAGTTATACTATTATGGAGTATACTCCATTTTAGTGTTGTTGTCAATACCCTGTCTTTCAAGCCCCTTGTCCTTTGTGTTCTTGCAATCCTGTGACTTGCTGTCTTGGTGTCTTTTTAACTCGTTTAACTCGTTAACTCGCAAACTCGCCGACTTTTTATCCAATAATTCTCTATAAAGTTTCTCTGTATTCTCAGCCATTTTTTTCGATGTAAATTTTTCTTCAACCCTCTTTCTTCCCGCCAGGCCCATTTTTTTTCTTAAATCATTGTCATTGACTAAAGCAACTATCTTTTCCCCCAGCGCATGAGAATTTTCAGGAGGAACAATAAATCCGCTCTCCCCATCAATAACTAACTCACTGCATCCTCCCACATCTGATGCAACAACCGGCTTGGAAACAGCCATATATTCCAAAATAACATTAGGGCAACCTTCATAATGGCTTGATAAAACGCAGATATCCATAGCGTTGATTAAGTCAGGGACATCTCTTCTCAATCCTGTAAAAATTACTTTTTCTCCATACTTCCTGCTCCTTACTGCCTTCTCTAACTCCTGTCTTTTCGGCCCCTCACCTACCGCTACAAAATAAACATCCTTCACTTTATCCACAACCCTCTCGGCAGCCTTAAAAAATGTTTCATAATCCTTTTGTTCACTGAGACGGCTAACCATACCGACAACTAATGCACTATCCGGGATGCTTAATGCCTTTTTTATATCAACAGGATTTTTCAATTTATCAAACCTGCTCAGTTCAACTCCGTTATATATTCTTACGATTTTATTATCATCGATCTTCCTGTTCTCATGCAAAAATGCCCTTACCTTATCAGCATTTATAGTAATTTTATTGGTGAACTTGGCCAAAATATTTTCAACAAAAACATGATGTCTTTCTGCCCATTTATCCATATTCCTGATTGAGTTGATCACAATTTTCACTCCAGTCACTTTCGCGGCTAAACGCCCATACATATCAGCTGTAAATAAATACGTATGCACAATATCGGGTTTTTCTTTTCTGAATATAGATATAAGCCTGAACAAAGTTTTAAAACTAAAAAAACCTTTGTGATGCAAACCTGTTATTTCAAAACCAAGTTCGCCAATCTTATCTGAGAGCATATCATAAGATAAATCAAGGTTAACAACCTTAATATCATAAGAAGCCTTATCAGCAAATTTCAAATATTCAAGCACTTGCCGCTGAGCGCCGCCTGAGCCTAGATGAGATATTACTATAATAATTTTTGTTTTCATATTCTAGAACCTAAGATAACTTCCCTTTTTTACCTAATTCAATAGACTTCATTCGTAATATTATAGCTGCCAGAATCCAAAAATAGCCGCTAATTTCAAGAGTGTTGAGCCGTGACCCAAACATGTTGACAGCCAGCAGGCCAGCCGTTCCTCCCAACATTCCTAAAGCTGTTGATTTAAAAAATTTATCTTTGGTTCTTCTAAAAAGCCACCAGGTTTCTTTCAAAAAGATTCCAATGATCAATAGAAAAGCCAATAAAGCCGGAACACCCATTTCGGCTGCAATAATAATGTAACTATTATGAGCATCTATAGGCCCTAATTCCGGATTGTAACTTCCAACAACTGTTGGAAAAGTACCATAACCAAATCCCAACCAGGGTTTATCCTTGATCATAATCAAGGCTGTTTTCCAAATAACGATTCGCCTGGAAGCACTTGCTTCTAATGATTGCTCTAAATCGGCATCTCCCATCACTTGATCTTCAAAAGTCATATTCATACGATAACGAATACCTGCTGGCAAAAAATGAGGATTGAGAAACATTACAATTGAACAAAGAATAACTAATATAAAAAGCAAGCGACTTCTAAAAAAACTTATCGCATATGCTCCTACCGCAAAAGAAAGATATCCTCCTCTGGAAAAAGTCACCATAATGCCACGAAAAGCAATGGCCATTGGGATAAGATATCCAAAAGCGGATAAACTTGGGAAATGCACCAAGAAGAATCCGGCATATAAAAACATATAGTAGCAAAAAAATCCTGCTAGCTGATTGGGCTGATCGGATATGCCGCCGATTCTTGATCTCTCAAGGCTTGAATAACTTCGCAGATTGATATAATCTACGATCGCCATTATTCCAACCACAGCAACAGCCACCATGATGATTTTAACGACATTTTCCAATGATTTTTTATCCCGCAATGTGTTATAAGCAATATAAAATAATAGCGGTGGGGTCAACCATCTTTTCAATTGACTCGCCAATTCCATAAATTCAAGATAATGACCAAAAAACAGAGTCCCTTTAATAAAACTTAAACCTGTAATAAAACAAAATAAAAATATTGGTATATTGAGGGAATTTTTGTCTATTAATCTTTTGCCCTTAGCCGTCAATTGAGTCAACATGCCCAAAAATGCAAAAATCATTAAAATGTTAGTAAAATTAAAAGCCTTCATTACGCCGCCAAAATCTCCAACTAATATTTTGCTAAACGGGACATAACAAACCAGAACATACGTTGCTAATTCTGGTTTATTAAAAGATTTTAAGAAAAGATACAAAAATCCCAATAAAGCCCCACCCAAAAGCACCCAGGATGGCAGACTGACATCTTTATGGACAAGAAAGGCAAAAAAGAGCACCACCAGAAGACCCGCTAAAGGTAATCTCTTCGAGGTTTTATCGGATTTTTTATTATTTTTCACTTTCCGTTACCTTGCATTAATTGTGTATAAATATTTTGTATATTGGAAATGTTCTGCTCAATATTAAACAACTTTTCAGCTCTTTCTTTCCCATGCAAGCCAAATTGTCGTGCCGTTTCTTTATCTTTTAATAGATACCATATCGCATTTGCCAGTTCCTCAGGAGATTCTTTAGAAACAAGTAATCCCGTAACATTATGTTCAACAATTTCCGAGCTGCCGGCAATTCTGGTTGCCACAACAGGTTTCTCTAACAACATGGCTTCAATTATACTACTAGGCAATCCCTCCGCAAAAGTGGATGTGGGATGAACAAAAATATCACAAGCTTTGACGATTTCTTTGACATCATTGCGCCAACCGGTAAAAATCACATCATTTTCTAATCCAACGCTTTTCACCAGCTCTTTTAGTGAATTCAAAGTCGGCTGCCCTTCTTGATGGTCACTCCCCACTATCAAAAACTTGACATCAGGATAATTTTTTTTCACTTTAGTTGCAGCCTGGACAAAATCATCATGCCCTTTGCCCTTAACGATACGTCCCGTAACGCATACACAACCTGAGCCGTTGAACTGAAACTCTTCTTGTATGTCAAGGGGCTTAATATTAATAAATGACTCCGTATCCAAACCATCGTAGACCATATGGATTTTCGATGTTGAAATGTATTTTTTGTAGACATCAACAGCTTCCCAATTAAGAACAATAAATCGGTCTACAAATTTTGAAAAAATCTGTTCAATTCTGGTCAATTCCCGTGTTTGACGAATATGGCAAACACACCTTATCTTTTTTGATCGTGCCGCAAAAATAAAAGGCAATCCAGAAATAATATCCGTATTGATATGTACAATATCAATTTCATTGGAAACAAGAAATTGTTTTGCTTTCAATGCAACGGGTAAAACTCTTGCGACCAAATGGATCAAAAGCTTCAAGTAATTGACAATCCAATTGCCTGGTCTAAGAGTTATCTCCGTGTAATTAAATTTAGTAACAGATATCCCTGATGAGGCGATTTTTTTAATCTGTGGCCCTTCATTATAGACAACAACAAAAGGTCT
>Ga0272441_10002817_pt1 | contig 34506 bp, 29 predicted proteins | sample SSMProp6N_FD_193582 | JGI IMG/M metagenome (GOLD analysis project Ga0272441, IMG submission 193582) | Marine sediment archaeal communities from Little Sippewissett salt marsh, Falmouth, MA, United States - SSM-Prop-6N | ecosystem: Environmental > Aquatic > Marine > Wetlands > Sediment ... | reverse complement strand
ATTCATGCTCTTTCAAAGAAACGATCTCCAAAAAGGTCGTTTTGCCGGCCTCTTTCATGCGGTTGACCAGCTGTTTCATCTGATCCAGCGGCAGCCCGATATCCTTGAATCCCCAGAAATCGCAAGGCAGCTCAGCGCACTGGTTGAAGACCTCCAGCGCGTCTTTTACTGTCTCATCATTATAGGTGAGCATGGTGATCAGTTTAGGTGCCATGTTTTACTCCTTTGTAGTTACTCGTTTATTTATAACGAATTGGAATATCATACCGCTAACAGAATGATGTTATGGGAATAACATGTGGTTTTCTGGAACAACTGCGTGTCTAATAGTGCTTGCTGATTACGTTTTTCAGATGTTTTTAATGCTGTCTCCTACTTTCAGCCCCCATTTTTTTAGTTCTTCCAAGAAAGGAACAGGATCCAAGCAGGCTTCCGGGGGCAGCACTCCTTTGTGCGCTATCTCTCCCTTAGCCAGTTTAACAGCGGAGAGGGCGCAGGGAAGGGCCGTCTTGTATCCTTCCGCATCCACCTTCCATTTGCCCTCTTTACCTTTCCAGTCTTCCATCAACCCGTAGATGCTTCGTTGGACTTTCTCGCCGTTCAACCTGCCCTTCATCTCGATGGCGATGCAGGAGTGAGTCCGTTCCTTTCGAGGTGGGATCTTCATCTTCAGGATGCAGGCAATCAGCACATCCACCGGTGGCACGGTCACTCCAGCACGGGTGGTTACGGGTTCAGGACTGGTAACACCGAATTTCTCCAGGATATCGAAGTTGTCCATCAGCAACTTGGATACGGTGACCTTCATTTCCACCAGGTTTACAGATTTTCCCAGAAACCTGGGGAAAGTCACAGCTTCTTCAAAGGGTACAGTGAAGCATTCCTGCTCCCCGATGGGGTCGGGGAAAGTGTACAGCTCTCTACCCGACCGAGGCGGAAGCTCCACATATTCCCCATCCTCGTAGATAATCGAGGGTTCAGTCATTTCATCCATGGAAGTGCGTACCGAATACTGAAGCCATTCCAGGGAGTCCTTCCCCCATTCTCCGTCCCGGATATGAATGGAGTCGATACTGTCCATCCGATCCGCTCCCCAACGAGCTAGAACATTGCTGATACCTGGAGTCTCTCCGCAACCGATGATATTCAGGATACCGGCATTCCTAGCGGCTCCGTCGTAGCCTAACTGCTCCTTGGTTAGTTCCGGCATGCCTCCCAGGTCGGTAAGGGGAATTTGAGCATCGATTGCCGCTTTTGTGACCCGAACGGCAAACTCGTACCACAAGGCATTGGCAATGGAATCCATGCTCTTCATGGCCTTGACCAGACCTTCGTGATCATAGACATCTACCTTGTGGTAGCTTACTTTGCGTGTGCCGATTTCTGCGATGAGTTGTTTTGATTTGGCTTCATCAACATCACCGATGACCACTTCATCAACTTCTGGATGTTCTGCAAGTATTTTAGTCAGTGTGGAGCCGATCCATCCCGATCCGCCCAAAACCATAATCTTCATTATCTTCTCCAGTTTATGTAATTTATACCAAGACAGTTTTAACTTCGATCCTGATTTCTGTAAAGGCTATTCAAACCGTCTGACATTCCGCCAATATCAAGAAGTTATATCGATAATTTCTTACTTCTTGACTGCGCCGTTGTTCTGCATTCAGCTTTACAGATATACCAAACAGTCTATTGCGTTGCAGATATTGTTTTTTTAACACCAATCTGTCAGCGGTGTGAGAGCACACTGATTTCCATTGATAAAGCAACCGGTGAAATACGATATATCTTGGCTACGCACAGGCTATCGAAAGCATTGCATACAGTGATTTACCTGATCATAATCTTAATTTGTCACCTAACGATTATAATTCTGACTAAGCGAACAGGATCCTTAATGAAGCGGGCTATAGATATTCTAACGGAGACGGGTATACAAAAAACCCGGACACAGGAAAAAACCTACTTTTGGGCTAGTTGTGGCAGAAAACTGGGTTCCTGAAATCAAGATTTCAAGATCAATATTTGATTTTTTTGATATTTGAAAAACCTCAACCCTGTGTGAAGGTATCATTGTATACCACGTTTGCATTATTATAAACTATTAGGTTGAAATGCAATCAACTGAATAAAAAAAATATGAAGCATCTGGTCACCAAAGTCATTTACAATAAACAGAGCCAGAATCGTAGTGCAAAGTTGTGTTACGGGAATGGGTTGCAGCAAACATCGAGAATGATACTCAGCATAAATGGATGGCCAAATGAAAGATAGTGCAGATGTGGTTGTTATCGGTGGAGGAGCAAACGGCTGTGCTATCGCCTACAATCTTGCGAAAGAGAAAATACAGACTATTCTTGTTGAAAAGGACTGTCTATGTCATGGCGCCAGCGGCCGCTGTGGTGCGATGATTTGGAGCCTTTGGAGCGACTCTTCCAGTAAGGACCTTGCTGAGATTGGAAGCATTACCCTGGAGCGGTTTGCCGGCTTGGAAGAAGAGTTGGATGCTGATTTAGAGTACAAAACAGAAGATTATGTAGTGCTCGTGTTTCCGGGAAGGGAGACATATTTCCGTGAAATCGCACTTAATACGAAAAAGAATTTGGGCATAAGCCTAGATTTCCTAAAACCAGCGGATATAAAAAAGATGGTCCCCTATATCGAAGTAGAGAAAAATCAAATAGTAGGGGGATATTACCACTACAGTCATCCTGCAGAATCATCTGCGAATCCTTTCCTTACCGTGCAGGCACTTGCCGCTAATGCAGAAAAACTGGGAGCAAAGATTCACACCAATACGGAGGTAACAGGCATTGATGTTAAAAATGGAAGAGTGGAAACGGTACTGACATCTAGGGGGAAGATAAGCACTCGTATCGTGGTAAATGCGGCAGGTGCCTGGTCTGCTGACGTGGCTAGGATGGCCGGAGTAAAGATACCAACTATGCCCTACAGTGAGGAAGCCGTCGTTACCGAGCCGCTGGATCCGCTCCCCTACTATCCATTGTGCTATGAAACCTGGTGTCGCCAGACTAAAAGCGGGCAAATAGTTACAGGGGAACAAAAGCTGCCAATTCAGCAACCGGGTTATAACAGTAGGACAAGTGCCTACTTCCTGGCTCGAATCACATGGGCTCTGAGGAGGTTGATCCCCAAGTTGGGCGGTGTGAATATCCTGAGGCAGTGGGCAGGGATAGAAGATGTAACTCCGGATGAATTACCGATCCTGGGAGAAGTAGAAGAGGTAGGAGGGTTGATATTGGCCTGCGGCTGCCAGGGTTATGGCTTCTGCCTCTCGCAAGCCATGGGTAAACTAATCTCTGACCTAATAGCGAAGAGGGAAAAACACCGGGGAATGGAAGAATTGAACCTAAATAGATTTGGGAAGAAGTATCGTGAGTATCCCGGGCGGTGGTATGCTATCACTCACAGTTGAATTATAAGAAAGGAAGATATGAAGAAAAATGCCGAAGTAGTCATAATTGGTGGAGGAATAAATGGCTGCACATTGGCTTACAAACTCTCGAAAGAAAAAGTGAATACAGTGCTTCTTGAAAAAAGATGCCTTGCAGATGGAGCCAGTGGACGTTGCGGCGCAATAATCTGGAGCATTTGGAACGACTCGACCATAAGGATCTTAGCAGAAATTGGGATGAATGCCGTGGAACTTTTTGCAGAACTAGAGGAAGAACTGAGTGCAGATATTGAGTATACACAAGAAGATTCTCTGATTCTTGTTTCACCGGGAGAAGAACGATACTATTCTCAGTCCATGCGCAACATGAAGGACTATTCTCGTGTGAGCCCCGAATACCTGAAACCGGAAGAGATAAAAAAGCTGGCCCCGTACATTGACGTGGACAGTTTTCCAGTGGTAGGGGGCTATCACCTGTATAATCATCCGACGAATGCTTCTGCAAACCCATTTCTCACTGTAGAAGCCCTGGCCACTGGGGCCAAGAGACTTGGTGCAGAAATCTATACCAATACCGAAGTCACGGGCATAGATGTTGTTGGAGGAAAAATAGAGGGTGTGCAGACCACGGCAGGGAGCATTCAGACCCACACAGTCATCAATGCCGCAGGAGGCTGGTCCAGTGATGTAGCACTATTGGCGGGCATCAAGATACCTGCAATCCCGTATCGTAAGCAGGCACTTGTCACGGAGCCCCTGGAGTCGTTACCGTATTTCCCTGATTGTTCAGAGGCTTGGAGCCGGCAGACAAAAAATGGAGAAATTATAGCGGGATTAGAACCGTTGCCGGCAACAGAGTCTGATTACAAAATGGAGTCCGGATATAGCTTGGTGGCCGATCTGGCTTTTTTAACACGCATCTTGGGTTTTCTACGGAGATTTCTTCCGAGGCTGAACCATGTGAACGTCTTGAGGCACTGGGGCGCATTCGCGGATGTAACGCCCGATGATCTGCCAATTTTAGGAGAAGTAGATGAGGTAAAAGGATTGATACTGGCATGTGGCTGCAGCGGTTTTGGATTTTGCTTTTCTCAAGCCTTGGGGAAATTGATTACAGATTTAATCGTGAAAAAGAAAAAGGATAGAGTCATGGAACTCTTTAATCTGAGAAGGTTCGAGAAAAAGTATCGCGAATACCCCGGAAGATGGTATGGATGTAGCTGAGAAAGAGCAGCGGGATGGGGGTAATGCAGTATCGATAATTTGGCAGTCCAACTTAGAAGTTACAGTTCTTGGATCTGGCCGCATGAGCTCGCCTACTCGTGAAGATGAAACCATGACGATTAACCAGTTGCCATAACTACGCCCAGGTACTCTATTGATCACGGGATCTACTACCTTGATACTGCCATTTTATCATGTCCGTGAATATACGATTTCTGCACAAGGAGAGTTCATTATCCCACCAGCGAAAAAGAAAACGTCTGTGCTTTTTCATCTCTTCGGTTCTTCCTGTTTGGCTATATTTGCCAGAACCCCAATGGGCGTAGGATTGATTGGAGGCCGAACGGTAAGGGGTAGGATATCCTCCGGGCATTTGCCCGTTCTTTGGCAGATCAGTTGCATAATCTGAATTTTACACCCCCGCCCTTGACACTCTCCCATCCCGGCCCGCAAATGGAGTTTTATCTCCTTAGGCTCTGTATATCCCTCATCGATTGCCTCTAGTATTTCCGCTTTGGTAATATCTTCGCAAAAGCAAACGACAATTTCGTTGTCTCGATTCATATCACTTCTCCTGTACTTTGAGCGCCCGGGCCTGCATGGCAAGGTCTTTATCCACAGCCATGGAAACAACCATTGTCCCCCTGCTGCCCTTCCGTACCCTGGTTACAGTTGCCTCTCCGATTTTTCTTCCACTGCGATCCAAGGCATCGACTCTATCTCCCTTTTGAGGTGCGGGATACAATTCATAGGGGATGGACACGAGCGATTTTCCTTCTTCGTAGCTCTTGTCTACCACAAAGATGGCTAGGCCGGGGCATATATCTATACACAGAGAACAACCCGTGCACTTTTCATAGTCTACTTCTGGTGGAGATATCAGTGTCTTCATACTGATCGCTCCCGTTTTGCAGGCATTCACACAGGGATCACAAGGTATATCCTCCGTGCACTCTATAATTACCACAGGACCTTGGGAAAATCGATCTGCGGATGGCAAATTCATCCTTTTCCTCAATATTGTATAGGTCATATGACCAATTTCTCTGGGATCAGTTTTCAATACCATTTACCTCTTTCCATTTTTGGTTGCACCTCTTTTTCCCAGCAGCAACTGTTTTCAAGAATGTACTCGCCCTGAGTCTGTCTAGCTCAGATTGGGCTTGAGCTTTGATCTTTTTTGCTTCATCTATCCTTGAGCCTTCATTTTCCGCAATGGATGCTGCGGCAATCATTCCTTCCAACATTGCCGTACTGGCTTCTGCTATGCCCCCAACATCCCCGGCCAGATATATCCCATCTATGGTTGTTTCCATGTCCTGGTTATGAACTGGAATCCAACCTTTCATTTCCTTTACATACATCTGCTCACATCCAGCTTGAAGAAGGACTTCGCTTGAACCGGAAAGGCCGACGGCAATCAAAACTAGGTCCACATCCAATTCCTGTTCCGTACCTTCCATGGACTGGCCGTTTTCATCAACTTCCGTAATCGTCACGCTACTCACGTGCTCGTCTCCTTTAATTTCCCTGATTGTATGTTTTAATAGAATCGGAACCCCATGTCGAGCAAGCTTGGAGGCATGAACGAGGTATCCTCCCAACTTTGGCATCATCTCAATCAGCGCACGCACTTCCACACCCGCCTGTAATAACTGATACCCGATAATTAAGCCTACATTTCCAGATCCGACGACTAATGCCCTGTTTCCGGGTTTTATGCCGAAGACATTCATGAGAGTCTGCACCCCTCCAGCACTGTAAACGCCGGGTAGGTAATTCCCGGGGACGGATAAGTGGTTTTCATGAGCCCCCGAGGTGACAACGATGTTATCCGTATTAATTTCCCAAAGTTTGTATCCACCTGCTAGCTTTTGAACGGCCAAATATTTATGCCTGCTGACCTCTCCTCTACCGAAATATCCAATGGTACTGGTATTGGTCAGGTATTTCGCCCCGTAGTCTTTCAGCTCCGCCACCAGTAGGTTGGCTATCTCAAAGCCTCTGATCCCGGCGTATTCCTTTTTCGAGCCAAAAAACTTGTGCGACTGCTTGATCAGCTGCCCGCCGAGCTTCGGATTTTCATCGATTATCAGAGTGTTCAAACCCAACTTACTGGCAGTTATTCCCGCTTCTAGACCAGCAGGACCGCTGCCAATAATTAGCACGTGAACTTGCTCTTCATGCCTCTCCACCTCTATCTCAGGCTGTTCCGGTAGTGTCCCCTTCTTTCCTTGGAGTTCTACGATCGTGCCTTTTTTGACCGGGGTGACACAGGTTCTGATGTTTGGAATTCCATCAACACGCATCAAGCAGGAAGAACATTTCCCAATGCCGCAAAACCAGCCCTTGGCATGGTCAAAGCGTTTGCTTCTACCGAATATCCTGACTCCGGAGGCAAATAAAGCTGCGGCAATACTTTCCGCCTCGTATCCCTCTACCCATTCCCGTTCGAAACGAAAACCCACCTTTTTTCCCCTCTCAAAGTCGAGAATGGGATGTTTACTGATTCGCCGATCATCCTCCAAAACTCAATCTCCTCCTGTGCTAAAGGTGTATTTCGGTTTGCTTGGGTCAATTTTTGGAATCATGGCCTCACGGACGCATGGGAAATCCTGTAACTTGACTCTCCTACTGAACGGATACTTCTCTATACAGCATTTCATGAAATTTCACGGACCAGCCCGTATTAGCCATCTCTTTCAGGAATTCCATCGGGTCAATGCATTCAGGAGCTATAAGTCCTCGTTCGGCCTTTCCCTCCATACATATCTTCGCTCCTGCAACAATCGGTAGGGCTACAGCAATGTTTGTTGTTCCAAATTTATTATAGATTTCTCGTCTGTCTCGAGCATCTGTAACGAGGGAAGATGGCCACCATATCTTGTAAGTCTGACTCTCTCCCGATTTCTGACCCTTTATCTCCAATAAATAGGGGTGAGCAGATTTAGGAGGTTGGTTAGAAGTGTGTTCATTTTCGGTGAAAAAAGTATCAACTGGAGGATGTACCAACTTCAGCAGAACATCTCTCGGTGCCACGCTTACACCTTTAACTTCCAGGTTATCAGCACTCGCAAAACCCATTTTTACAAATGCTGCGGCAATCGGATCGATTGGATACTTGAATCCTACGTACTTTACCCCTTTTCCGATGAAACGTGGTAAGGTTACCGGTTCTTCATGGCTATGATAACCGATCAATACTCGTCCAACAGGGGCGGGAAAATCATACTGTTCAATTCCACTGAAGGGAGGGTGCTTTTTATACTCTCCGTCTTCAAAAACGATCGGATCATCTACATAATCGCCGAGTGCAATTTCGGGGCACCATTTTGGCTCCCAGATTTTTATCACCTCTCCAGACTCTTCTAAGAGTCTATCACCGACTTTTATATGAATTTCATCGACGACGTCCAGTTTATCACATATATATCGCGCCATTACATTCACCAAACCTGGAGCGCCACCGCAACCGACGAGCGCTGTTAAACCTGCATTCTTATATTGATTGCCAATCTCAATGGGCTGATTTTCTAAGAATTGGGTCCAGATTGGATCGGCAAAGGCAGAATCCACATAATGGGCTTTGCATCTCAGAGCAGCTTTCATTATGTTTTCGTTGAAACGACACAAAGTCAAATTGATAACAATATCCACTCCCCTGGCCGCTCTTTCAATGTCTTCGATCTTTGCGGCATCGACTTGAACAACCGAGATTTTATCGCTTTTTAGTCTATCCTTTATCCTATTGGCGAGTTCCAGATTTAGATCGGCCAGAATGATTTCCGAAACGTCTTTGTCACGGGTTAAAATTGACGCACATGGCCCGCCTTGCGCTCCTGCTCCTATAATCAATATTTTTTTCAAAGTAGTATCCTCCTCTTTCCTAACTATTGGTTTAGGAGGCTCCACACACGCTGTTATTTACGCCGCAGGAGCATTTCTATCTACTTCGCAAAAGCCTCGATGGGTAAATCTGCCATAATTATCCACTATGTTAGCTATGTGGAAAAACTTAGAATAATTTCCGAATAGTAGCACGTACAAATGGCACCTGCCGCAGCGATATCTACTGCACTCTGGCCTTCCTGTTCCCTTACATCAGATGCAACAATGCTCTCGAAACACTTTTATCATGCTCTTGCCCATCTTCTATATAGTACCTTTCGCTCTGATATATTTCTGATATCTCGATATCATGGCACTGTTTTTTAAAACAATCAAATTCAGCACGATGCTGATGTCTTCCTGCAGTCATTTGTTCCATATTTATCGTAAAAGTAAGAATAATCTATTTCAAATATAATTCCTTGTATGTAAATTATTTATAATAAAAACGAACAGTCTGTATGAATTTAGAGGTGACATTTCTAAATTGGTAAGCGAGTGACATTTTCCATTGAAAGAGGAAAATCAACTTTGAAATTTAAACAGCCTGTTTTATAATTCTGATATCTCAATGTCATGACATTTTTTTCATTATAATTTCAGCACGAGATCGCGGTCGTTTTGCAGGTATTAACAACAAGGTGTCTGACAATAGTAAGGACAAAATGAAACTGGAAGGCCGTGTTGCGCTTATAACAGGGGGCACTTCGGGCATCGGTTTGTCTACGGCGAAGGTGTTTCTACAGGAGGGAGCGAAGGTATCCATCGCTGGGACCTCCGCAGAAAAGGGTCGAAAGGCGGTAGAGCAGTTAGGCGGAAAGCAAAAGGGAGTACTCTTTATTCGCGCCGATGTCTCGAACGAGAAGGATGTCAGGCGATTGATCGAGAAGACCGTATCGGAGTTTGGACGGATCGATATCCTCTTCAACAATGCCGGAATTATTATCGGAAAGACGGCGGAGGAACTCACCGAGGAAGAATGGGATCGGGTCATTGACGTCAATCTAAAGAGCGTTTTCCTGGTTTCCAAGCATACGATACCCCATATGATCTTTCAGGGTGGCGGAGTCATAGTCAACAATTCCTCCTGTAACGGAATCGTCGGTGATTACAGTGCATCCGCCTACTGCGCTTCGAAGGGAGGCGTCGCCTTGCTCACAAAAGCGATGGCTTTGGACTATGCGAAAAAGAACATCAGGATCAATGCCATTTGCTGCGGCGAAATAGAGACGCCTATGTTTTTGCAGGAGGCGTGCACTTTCGGTATGTCAGTTGATCAGTATCGAGAAGAGATAGTTAAATCTCATCCGATAGGCAGAATTGGCAAACCCGAAGAGGCAGCCAAAGCCGTCCTGTTTCTATCCAGTGATGATTCAAGCTTCATTACGGGAACTTTACTTTCGGTTGACGGCGGTTATACCGCCGTTTAGAGCATAAATCTGGGCTAGCTACAAAGTCTGATGACCTTCCCTCACCATTGCCGCGTTTTCTCCCCAATACATGCAGAGAGTCCAGAGATTTTCAATATTGGCCATGGTACCAATCTAAGGACCCGGTGCCAATCTGTCAGGCAATACCTTCTAATCGGCCGTACTAATTTGAACCGAAGGAACTCTTGCTTGCCTCAGCATTCAATAACCTCCTGAGGTATATCATTTAACCTTTCTGCTCCGGTTTTTGTTATCAAAAATTGATCTTCCAACTGCAGATCTCCTACTCCCTTTATGAACGTTTGCGGTTCGATTGAAATGACCATGTTTTCCTTCAAACGGGTATCTCGATAGGCTGGCTCATCAAGCACCCTTTCGTATCCGACAAAAGGCCATTCATGCACTTCAAGCCCTACTCCGTGGCCTAAGTTGCCCCAATCACCGCCCCAGGCTTCTCGTAGAACGACGCTCGAAGCCTTGTCGACTTCCGAGGCCAGAACGCCCTCTCTCGCAGCTTCTTGAGCCGCTTTCTGGGCATTCAACAGTACAGCAAAGGCATCCTTCTGCTTCTGGGAAGCGCTGCCGACGACAAAGGGCCTCGAGATATCGCAGCAGTACCTTTTATACATCGTTCCATAATCCAGCAGCCAGGGATCTCCTGGCTCCAGTCTTCTCGTGCCACAATACCACCACCAGCCCGTGTAATCCTCGTCCGCCCCAGAGATGACCATCGTATGGTGAGGAAACCCTTGAGACCCAATGCTGCGGCATACCCGTTCAATTTCTCCCACAATATCTGCTTCCAACACTCCGGGATGGACAAACTTGGCGGCTGCTTCTATACCTTTCTTCGCTATTTTCGCTGCTTCTCGCATACACTCGATTTCATACTCTGATTTTACCGCTCTTTCATCCTCCAGGATCTCTGAGACCGCTTCAATCTGGTCAGCCCCTATCTCTTGTTGAAAGCGAGCATACAACGAGGGGCTCATCGTGTACTCACCTACAATACCAATCTTTGATTTTGTCAGGCCGGTCTCATTCAGGTATTCTATTACAGTTTGCACGTGATCCCTGGCTGGCTTCACCTTTTTTATCCAGGTGCAGTGAGGAGGAAAATAGCTGGCCGCACCAATTTCCAACAGGGGGTATAGAGTTTCGTCGCGAGGAAGGATGACCATCGTGTCACCAAAGTAGGGTTCATACCCTGAGATGTACAGGACATGCCCCCTCTGGCCAAAACGGATGCTGCCCGGCGCTGAATAAATCACAAGTACATCGATCTCCCTCTCTTTCATTCTTGCCCTTACGTTTTTAACCCGTCTTGTGAATTCGCTCTCAGGGGTCATCGTTTTCAATACCTCTCTGCTTTTCATACATCCTCCTTACACAGGTAATAAAACTGTAGTAATATCGGTATTCTTCTATGGATAAGGAGAGTTGAGCATCAGAATTATATAAGCTCAGTGCACCAGCTCTGAAACCCATTTCCGAATACCTTCTCATACTGGATATTATCGGTCACGATATTTGAGATTCGTCTGGATTACCTTTTTTAGATTACAACTCTATCACGCCTCTAATAGAATAGTGTTATTTTAATAATTTCTGCCTAAATTCTAATATTGCATTCGGCTAACTTTACTAGCACCTTGTTTTAATTCTAATCAATTGGAAGGATCTATGATTTTTTTGAAATACGGGCTAATCCTCTCTGATCAGTATGAGTTGGCAGCGCACTTACTGATCTGCGCAGGGGATGTCGGGTAACCGGCATCCCCACTGCGAGCGGTCATTGTGGCGCTGGTTGGTGCTGAATCCAATTCCAGACGGTGTTTGAGGATGCTGAAAATTATTTCTGTTGAATTTCCATCTTGAGCATTTTCAGTAAATATTCAACTATTTGCCCTGAAAATGGATTATCAAGGATCGACTACTTGTTGAAAAAGGGACCAAGACACACATTGAAATGACATGTATCTTTAAAACACGGTTTCCCCTTGCCACATGGCAGTGCTTGGTTGATCTCCCCGAAGGAGCATATCCTTTAACTCTACCGTTTTCAAATCAGCCTGGACATTATATTCCTGAACCAGTCTGTCATTGAGCTTAGCGAAGATTCTAGGTACTTCATTTTTATTACCCATCAGAGTGTTGGCAATCATTATAAGGCGATAGGCAGGTTCACATATGTCATCTTTGGTAATAAGTTCTTCGGCCAACGTGAGAGCTTCAAAATGATTACTTGCATCAAGATTTTTTACAATTAATTTAATGAGCAGTCGCAAGTAGGTGCTTTTCAAGTTTTCCCGCTGATTAATAATATCATCATAGTAGAGATCATTCGCCAGAAATTCACCCCTATAGATCAATTTAGCCCTGTAGAAGAAGTCCAAGCTACCTTGGTGGTTTCCTCTCGTTTCTTCCTGTTTGCCCAATTTGATGTTTTCTAGAAAATCTTCTACGTCGATCGCGCATACATCCATATTTAGCTGTATTATGCCCGAGCCGGTTACAATATAATTCAGATCTTCACTAAGAATTTTCCGTAACCGATATATTATGGTATTGAGATTATTTCGTGCGCTCCTTTGTGTATAACCTGGCCAAAAAAGGTTGTATAAAACTTCCTTCACGAGACCGTTTTTTCTGTGAACAATCAAGAGTTTCAATAGGTCCATTACCTTTTTCTGTTGAGAAAGGATAGCTGAAGGTATTTCCTCTCTATCAAGAACAACTCGAAAATCCCCCAAGGTATACAGACTAAGCCGGGGAAAAATACGCTGCGGTCTATGATTTGATATAAAATTCTTTATCCGCGGGAATTCTTTAAACACGGAAAGATTGCTGGTTATGGCAATTCTGTGCAGTAGTTCCGGGCTACAGATATCTAGATTGTTATAGGTCTTGTCATCAATAATGCCCACCATGTCTTTGAAGCATTTCTTGCTCTTTTCTTTGTTATTCAATTTATCATAGATCAATCCGAGTAAAGCATAGGCTGTAGCGTTTGGGTAAGGAAATTTGTCTTTCGGAGCTTCCTTTAATAGCTTCACGAGAATATCAATCGCCTCTTGATACCTTTCAAAATAGCAAAGAACCTCAGCAATGGCTAAATAGCTGTAGGGGAAATCTGCTTCGAGTAGATGCTGGTTTCCAGGATCCATTAGGCGATTACAATAGTACTCGGTTCGCTGATAGTTGTTTTTTTGGTAGGCAAGGAGCATATGCAGAAGATAAACCGAAAGGTAACGTACCCAGAAATTATCGCCTATGCGTTCTAGCTGTGTTGAGTCCAGAATCGTCTCAGCGTTTTTCAGTTCAGGAATATAGAGGCAGTAGAGTACCTGGTTGAGTTTTAGATATTGGCAGAACGCAAATCCCGGATCAATCTTATCCAACCCTTTTTGTGCCTGGTCGAAAGCCTGTGATAGTTCTCCAAGGTAAAAATAGGTGTCTCCCAAGTAAAAACGCAGAAGAGCCTCATATTGTCTGAGGGAAGGATTCCTGTTCAGGATTCTTTCAGTTTGTTCTAAGGTTTCTTTGGACTGCTCAAACTCTCCCCGATCGAGATAGATCCTGGCCAATACTATTTGAGAAAAAATCAAAACCTCTTCATTGTGAATTTTGTACGATGTTTCTTCGGCACTTAGAGCAATTTCATAAGCATCATCCAAGTCTGGTTTGGTCCACCAACGTCCGAAAGATATCAGAGTTGCTAGAGTTATTCTGCGCTCTAGAGTAAGTTTTGATCCAAAGCTGTCTATGAAAGACTGGGCCATGATTACCAGCTCGTTGACTACCTCTCGATTTCCCTGATAAAAAATATAGTTAGACAACAGAACCGAGTAGATTTTTGCTTCACGGTTAATGTCACCGGTTTTCCTGAATGTCTCAAGCAGATCTACCAAGGTTCTTCGCGAAATAAAGGGCTGAACGAGATTGGTGGTGATTGCATAATAATAGAGAAGGAGAGGATTGTTATATCTGAGCTCATCTGGGATAGTTACCAAAGCATCATGCAATATCCAATATTGACCGTGTTCCAGAAGTTCATCTGCTTCCTCTAAAAGCACTTTTTCTGCTTCATCGAATTCTTTACCCAAGACAAAATGATGAATCGATTCTTTAAAGTGTCCGTCATTGTAAAAGAGCACTGCCCCTGTTCTGTGAATGTGAACTTGCTCCTCTTCCGGGAGACTTTGAAATTCATCAGAGAGAAAGCGATAAAATAAAGGGTGAATGGTGTATGCCGTTGCAGTACTATCTTCTCGGTTTATAAAAAGATTCCGCTCTACCAGGCCGTTGAGGATTTCGACAGCTTCCTTGCTAACCAGAGCAGATACCAAGGTGGCGGTGATCTTCTTGAACGCTGATAATTTAATTAAAATTTCTTGTTCTGCCGGCAGTAGTGCGTGAAACACTTCTTGGTTAAAATATTCACTAAGGCTAGAGAGCCTTCGTTCAGATATATAATTTTGCAATATTTGTATCCGGAACGTCTCGTTCTGGGTCTCGATAGCCTCGTAGAAATGCACCAAGGCAGTGACCCACCCTCTGCAAATATCTATAATCGATCTGATATCGTTTGTATTTAATTTTAATTGATATACGTCTTCCAGGAGTTGTTTGACCTCTTCATCTGTAAACTTCAGGTCATACTCATCGATCTCAAATAGCTCCTTTTCGGCTCGAATTCTGGATACATATAGTTGCGGATATTCTCTCGATAGAATAATCAGGTGAATGGTTTGCGGCAGCGCGACAAGCAACTGATTTATCAATTCTCGCATCTCTACAGATGAATTAGCCCTATGGAAATCGTCGAGGACGATATACAAATCACCTTTGATATTCTGATCGAGAGCCTTTAAAAAGTCTTCTATCGCTTGGGTGATTGTTTTCGACTCAGATTTGACCTCGTTTTGCTGTACAATAGAGAGTGCTTTCTGTATCAGCTGCAGGAACAGGATAGGGTCCGAATCATCTTCCGACATGTTATACCAAACCGTAGTTAATTTGCCGATTTTTATAAACTGGGCAATTAACGAGGATTTTCCCTGCCCTGGCTTAGCGTGAACCAGAATTAGTTTTCTATCCTTTCTGGCTGTCAAAGCATCAATAAGTCTATTTCTGGTCAAAATCTTCCGTAACGTTGGATATTTGTAGCGAGCGAGAGTAAGTATTGCTTTATTCATTCTAGTGTATTAACTTGCCAAGATACTACGATTATAGTCGCGCTTTGGAATTCGTCAAGATTTGCTGGGGATATGGATATCAGTGCTATATCATTACATGGTTAGAGCCATGATAAAAGAACCGTATGCCAATAACCATCTTTGATACTTCGATCAAGCCTGAGAATGCTAAGTTGTTATGTGGAATAGACTTTTACCTATGTCAGGATAGCTGTCGTGTCCATGTGATCCCCAGGGAGTACCCCTTGAGGGCGAAGATTGGTACCACAACCCCTCAATATTCATATAGACGAAATCTTTCTATTCTACTTCTCCTGACTTTTTATTCTTCACTTCCAGCAACAATCCGTTGACCCAAATGGTAGGCCTGTCTCATCAAGTCCTTATTCGCCCTGATTTCACCAGCTTCCTCAGCGCTTCCGTAGATCATACCTGTGATCACTGCGCCAATGTAGTTAAAGGTATCCTGAAAAGTTCTCAGGGCATTCACAGCACCAGAACTAAAGGGATCTGGGTCGGCATACGTCAGTATAATCCCAATCCTTTTTCCCTTTAAAGCATTTCCCTCCGGTCCTTCCAGGGCGTAGCAACGATCAATAAACAGCTTGGTTTGAGCAGATACTGTGAACCAGTAAATAGGACTGGCAATAACAAGAGCATCCGCTTGACGAAGCTTAGGGTAAAGGATTTTCATGTCGTCCTCGATGATACAGTCTTTACTGCTGTTTTCCAAACAAACTTCGCAGGCAGTACAGGGCCTTATTTCCATCCCATGAAGAAAGAAACTTTCAACCTCTGCCCCGGAGGCCTTGATACCCTCTGCTACTTGTTGAGCCAGCGTTGAGCTGTTGCCCTTAATTCTGGGACTTCCCATCATGATCACGGCCCTCTTTTTAGTCATACTTTGTATACCTCCGTACTTTTGGATGACTAACAGTCCTGGTCACTGCTGCCCGGCTGTTTGGAAGTTGAAACTCAATAATTGTATTGAATGTAGATAATTAAAGCGTAACAATGCATTTATCAATTTGAACTGAGAAATCTTCTCTGAACATGCTCCTGAACGGAATGGAAAGAGATGGTCAGAGACTACCGGACAAAGCATTTTTCCGCAGATCATGGTTTTTCCCCACGTGCTAGTTCAGAAAATGTGTACAACGATATAGTGGGAATTACAAGGTGCGTAATTTCTCCTGCCGGAACCAGTAGTGGACCTGTTGGTGCTTGACGACTCTACCTTCCAAAAACTGGAGGTCAAGGAAGCAGAGATGCTGTACATGCTGGCTGGTGAATGATTGGGCAGGGTTTCCTGGATCCTCACCTCCAATCGTCCAGCCCAGGATTGGCTTTCTGTCTTCCCGGGTCCTCTCATCGGAAATGAGTTCTGGATCGATTCGTCTCGGGGGCAATCAAGATCATGGTGACCAAAGGAAAACCCTGTCGCAAGGAAGGAGAATATTGCAGAGAGCTGTATTGACAACACAGGGTAAAGACTCATAGGCTAGCACCTGGAATCCACCAGAGAGCGGATGGGGAATCTCGTTTACCCCAGAGTGGGGAATATGATTACCCCCTACAATGGTGCATGAAGCACTAATCTCATGGGATCGTCAAAAAGTGAAACTACTTTGATCAAATATTATCACAATAACAGTCTGCTATTAGCAGTATGAGAGAACGAGTATATAAACTGACACTCTGGCCAACAATATGAAAGAATTATGAAGGGGAAGGAAAGATGAAAAGCGGAGCGAAAAGTAGAGCTATGTTTGAAAGGGCACAGAAGGTCATGCCTTGTGGTGTTACCTCTAATTTCCGTTATTGGGGTGATGACCAGACCCTGGTTGTGAAGAGAGCCGAGGGCGCCTATCTCTGGGATCAGGATGACAGACGCTATATTGATTATCGCTTAGGATTTGGGCCGACCATACTGGGCTATGCTAAAAAATCGGTGGTGGACAGGGTGAAGAAAGCCTTGGAAACAGGCAATACCTTCGCTATGACCAGCGAGTATGAAATATCAGTAGCGGAAAAGATCAAAAAACTAACCGGGGTTGATTTGGTAAGGTACGCAAACTCCGGTACAGAAGCAACGATGCACGCGATAAGGATTGCCCGGGCCTATACAGGAAGGGACAAGGTGCTCAAGTTTGAAGGACACTATCATGGGTTTCACGATTATACTTTGTGGAATGTCCATCCACAGTTTCCCGGCGCTGGATATCGAAAATCACCAGTGCTGGTTCCGCGAGGGTCGGGGATTCCGCACATGCTGGGAGAATTAGTGATTCCTGTTCCATTTAATGATGAAGAGTTGCTGGAGAAAAAGGTCAAAGAGAATTGGGGCGACTTGGCCTGTATTATTACTGAGCCTCTCATGGGCAACACGGCTTCTATTATGCCCAAGAAAGGCTATCTGCAATTGATACGGAAGTTGTGCGACGAATACGGGATCGTAATGATCATGGATGAGGTAAAAACAGGTTTTCGGGTAGCCAAGGGGGGGGCGCAGGAGCTTTTCAAGGTAAAAGCTGATTTGGTCACCTATGCTAAATCACTCGGAAATGGATTTCCTATAGCTGCCATTGGCGGCAGAAAAGAGATCATGGGCGAGATTGGTCCTTTTAAGATTCCTCACGGGGGAACTTATGCAGGGAATGCTGTTGCGACAGCTGCTGCGGAAGCCACCCTTGAAGAAATCGAAGCCGGTGCACTGGATAGTGTGAACAAGCACGGTGAAAAATTGATGAAAGGTGTCGAGAAGATTCTGAAGGATAGGGGAGTTCCTTCGCTTGTTGTAGGACCTCCCTCCATGTTTGGAGTTATTTTTACTGAGAAAGAAGAAATCAATGATTTTCGGGAGTGGTATTTCTCGGATCATGACACCTATGAGAAGGTTATTTTGACACTAATGGAGAAAGGTGTAATGCCGGATATAGACTCTAGGGAACCGTGGTTTATCTCCAGTGCGCACTCTGATAGCGATGCGGAGTACGTGTTTGAGGCCTTGGAGGAGGCATTGAAAGAGGTCCTTGGATAATCGTAGAAGTAATTCAAGAAGCGAATAGAAAAGAAAATTAAAATTAAAGATATCAATTGAAGTGGAGAAAAGCATGATGAAAATAATTGTACTGGGAAATGGCGTGCAGGGTAGTACTGTGATCAGAAGACTCTGCGAAGAGCCGAATGTTTCAGAGGTTATATGTGCGGATTACAACCTGGAAGTCTCGAAACGCCTTGAAAAGATGCTGAAAAAAGCAAAAGCTGCGCGAGTTGACGGGAGTAAAATTGAAGAGATCCTCTCTGCGGCAAAAGGGGCTGAATTGATTGTGAATGCTCTTCCACCCGAATTCAACCCCGTGGTTATGGAAGCAGCGCTCAAGGGAAAGATGAACTACCAGGATTTGGCATCGGGACCTGTAGAGGGTGTTGACTTTGTCGAGACGGTTAAACGGCAATTGGCGTTAGATGAAAGATTCAAAAAGGAAGGATTGACTGCGCTGATCAATGCCGGGTCAGCTCCTGGAATAACCAACCTGCTGGCCAGAAACGCGTATGACAAGCTGGATTCATGTGAACGCATTCAGGTGCTGCTCTTTGAGAGTGTGTGGACGAAGAAGTTCATTCCTTTCTGGTGGTCCCCTTCGACAGCTTTTGGGGACATGGCAGCAAAACCGATAGTATTTGAAAACGGGAAGTTTAAAAGGGTGAAACCCTTCAACGATCCGGTAATGGTCGATTTCAAAGGACTGGGAACCCGACGGCTGGTAGATCATGAGCATGAAGAACCCGTTACTTTCGGTTTAACTCTGAAGGGATTAAAATATGCAGGTTTGAAAATGGGTGGTCCGGCGATAGAGCTTTCTGAGTCCTTTTACAAAATGGGTCTGCTAGGAAAAGAACCGGTAGAGGTTGGTGGGACTAAGGTGGTGCCTTTGGATCTGATATTGAAATTGACACCCCCCGCTCCTTCCAGTCCGGAGGAGATCAAAGAGGTTATTGAAGAAGGAATAGAGATTGAAGAGGGCGCCGCGATGATTCGTGTGGAAGGGATAAAGGATGGCAAACATGTTCGGTACGACAACTATATGAGTGCGCCTGGGCTTGTGGAATCCTTTAATAAATATCAGATAACCCACGAAGCCTTCATGACGGGCCAGGCTGCCTTTTTGTTTACAAAGCTATTTGTACATGATAAAATAGATCAGCAAGGCGTGATTGTTCCTGAAATTTTAGGTCCGAATATACGAAACTTCTATTTTCAAGAATCAAAGAAACTCGGAATTATCGCTGAAGAAGTTGTCGAAACCCGTTTGTAGAAGCCTAAAGGAGGACATTAGTCCGAGGACCAAGTATAGTAAATATTTAGAATTATACACATACACATTTGAAATAAAAATACTACTAAGTAACATTAAGGTGCTGGAGGTGTAGTGAAAAAAAGAGGAGTCGGAAGATACATTGCGCGAAAGTTTTTTTCCTCCATCGTCACCATTATTGTCATCACGTGTGTCAACTTTGTTATTTTCCGCATGGCCCCGGGCGATCCAATACGCATGATGTTCAGGGATCCACGGGTAAGCGCGGAACAGATGCAGGCGGTAAGAGAAAGATTTGGCCTGGATAAACCGTTGGGCATACAATTCTTGGTCTACCTCAAACAACTATCCAAGGGGGATTTAGGCATATCGTTTTGGCAGAAAAAACCGGTGATGGAAGTCATTGCCTCAAGAGTACCTCAAACATTACTCCTGGTTGTAACAGCTCTTGTTATAGCCATAATATTGGGTACGGTTTTTGGTGCTATAGCCGGTTGGAAAAGTGGAACGAAAACTGATACCGTTATCCTTACCATCTCTTTAGCTATGTATTCTATTCCGTCATTCGCTTTAGGCCTAGTACTTCTACTTTTATTTGCTTTTCTACTATCAATATTCCCCCTGGGAGGAATAACTACACCAGCCTCCGGATTCACTGGGCTTCGACAGATGGTGGACGTCTTATGGCATATGATCCTGCCAGCAACATCAGTTGTGGTCTGGTATATTGGAGAATATGTTCTGCTGACCCGCAGTTCAATGGTGGAGGTTTTGGGACAGGATTACATTACCACGGCTAGGGCAAAAGGACTAAAAGAATCTGCTGTTCTGAAAAATCATGCGTTGCGAAATGCTTTACTACCGGTTGTCACTATGGTTGGACTTAATTTGGCATTTGCGATAGGTGGGGTCATTGAGGCAGAGACAGTGTTTTCATGGCCGGGGGTCGGCAGGCTTTTATATGATGCAGTTATGAAACGCGACTATCCTTTGCTGCAGGGAGTTTTTTTGGTATTTGCCGTAGCAGTCGTACTAGCAAATTTCGTTGTAGACATGATATACGGCTTTATAGATCCAAGAGTAAAAATTAGAACCTAAAACTTAAATGACTAAAGTCCAGGAAAAGCTAAAAAAAGGAAAGATGTCTATACAGCTGCTCCTGTCGCATAAGATGGGACTGGCGGGTGTCATCATTTGTACGTTTTTCATATTTCTGGCAATCTTCGCACCAGTTCTGCGTACCGTTGATCCGAATAAAACAGGTGAAGTTGAGAATATTCTTCGGCCTCCTTCTCTGCAGTTTTGGCTGGGGACTGATGATTTAGCCAGAGATATATGGAGTCAGATTATATACGGCTCGAGGATTTCCTTACTTATTGGATCTTTAGCAGCTAGCCTGGCAATCCTGATTGGCTCTCTTGTTGGCCTGACTGCCGGCTTCTTTGGAGGAAGGATTGACGAGCTGTTGATGAGAATTGTCGATTTCTTTCTCATGCTCCCAACCTTGCCGTTGATGATTGTTTTGGCTGCTATACTGGGCCCTAATATATGGAACATTGTTCTTGTCGTAGGTCTTCTTTGGTGGACCACAACTGCCAGGGTTGTGAGGTCTCAGGTGCTATCTCTTAAGGAAAGAGCTTTTGTAGAAGCATCGAGGTGCATTGGAGCGAGCAACCGCTTGCTAATATTTGCGGAAATTTTACCTAATGTTGTACCGATAATATTTGCCAATGCGGTTTTAATGGTGACCTGGGCAATTTATGCTGAGGCTGTTTTAGCTTTTTTTGGATTGGGTGATCCTACTACCATGAGCTGGGGGATGATACTTCATTTCGCTTTTGAATCCGGTGCTATGTCTAGAGCACCTTGGTGGGTGGTGCCTCCTGTCGCCTGCATTATACTTCTGATACTTGGCTTCACCTTTTTGGGAACAGCCATAAGTGATATTTTAAAGCCAGGATACCGGGAAATCCGGGGATTATAATCGGAAGAGACTCTGATGCGATGGCACTACTAGAAGTTAAAAATCTAGAAATACACTACATCACGCGAAAGGGCGCAGTAAAAGCTGTGGATGGTGTCAGTCTTTCCGTGGAACAGGATGAAACCTTAGGATTGATCGGGGAATCGGGATGCGGAAAAACAACCATGGTTTTTTCCATTATGAATTTTGTTACACCTCCGGGCCGCATTGTTGGAGGAGAAATCATTTTTGATGGCCGGAATATCGTTACGATGAGCAGGGAAGAGATAAGGCTCTTGAGGGGCAAAGGAATCGCTATGGTTTTCCAAGCCGCCCAGAATGCTCTTAATCCCGTACTGTCTATTGGCAAACAGATCGTGGAAGAAATAGTTGAGCATGAAGGAATAAGCAAGGAGAAAGCCTGGGTGAGAGCCAAGGAACAGTTGGAATTGGTCGGCATAAGCAGCCGTAGAATTAAAAATTTTCCGCACGAGTTCAGCGGAGGAATGAAACAAAGAGTGATGATTGCCATTGCTACCGCCTGTAATCCTAGACTTCTTCTCATGGACGAGCCGGTTACCGGTTTGGACGTGATTGTTCAAAGACAGCTATTGGTTTTAATAAAGGATCTGAAAGAGAAACTTGGACTACCCATAATACTGATTACCCATGATCTTTCGGTTATTGCGGAAACCTGTGATAGAGTTGCGGTGATGTATGCCGGGAAAATAATGGAACAAGCCAGTACGGTTGACCTATACGGCGATCCGCTGCATCCTTACAGCCAGGCGCTGATCAACTCCTATCCCAGTATAGAGGGGAAAAAAAAGGAATTGACGAGTATTCCTGGCGCTCCACCGAGATTGATCGATCCTCCCAGTGGCTGCCGATTTCATCCCCGCTGTCCAAACGCCATGGATATATGCCGTAAAAAAGAACCGTTGCTTATAGAGAAAGATGGACATCTCGTGGCTTGTCATTTATACAATTAAGATGATTCTATGAATAACGACATTTTATTGAAAATAGAAAAACTGAGGAAATACTTTCCAATAAGAAGAAATCTATTTGAGCTCATGTCGAACAAGAGTGAGCAATACGTTCATGCCGTTGATGATGTGAGTTTCACTGTTCAGGAAGGTAAAACCCTTGGTTTTGTAGGAGAGAGCGGCTGTGGGAAAACGACACTGGGCAGAACAATACTCAGACTTATTGAACCGACCAGTGGCAACATATATTACGAGGGGATTGATATTACCAATCTGAAGAAAAATGATTTAAAAGACATGCGGCGGAAAATGCAGATGATATTTCAGGATCCCCATGGAACCCTTAATCCCAGAAGAACCGTGTCTGATATTCTCAGACAGACTATACGGATTCACAGACTGGCCGATTCCAAAACCGAGGAAAATGAGCTGATAACGAAGGCGCTCGAAGAGGTGGGTATGACCCCGGTAGATGAGTTCTGGGATAGATATCCTCAACTGCTAAGTGGGGGCCAGCGCCAACGAGTCGGCATCGCCAGAGCATTGGTTTTACAGCCGAAACTTGTAATTGCGGATGAACCCGTATCTATGCTCGATGTTTCCGTAAGAATAGGCATATTGGATCTAATTCTTAAAATGAAGGAGGAGCATGGCATATCACTTATCTTTATAACCCATGATTTATCCACTGCGCGCTATGTCTGTGATAGAATTGCTATTATGTATCTGGGGAAAATTGTAGAAATTGCACCAACTGAGGTGATAATCAAAAAACCCGTGCATCCTTATACAAGAGCATTAATTTCTGCAGTACCTAGACCTATACCGACGAAGCATTTGCAGGATATACCTATTAAAGGATATGTGCCGGTTACTCCGGATGTATTCCGCGGCTGCCGGTTCAATCCTCGTTGTTTATACCCTAACAAAGAATGCTTAGAGCAAGAGCCTCAGCTCATTAAAGTGGGGGATGACCACTTTGTCGCCTGTCATTACCTTAATATTAAGGACCAGATTGAAAGACAGGACGATCAAAATAATTAATATTCCCTCTGGTCACGAAATTGAGCGTTCTACTTCTACATACAGCCATCTCTCCGATATGAAGCCTATTATCAACAATCCGGCGATGAAACCCAGCTAGAACGCATGGGACAACCGGGCACTATAAGCACCGGTTTTAAGGATTTTTGTTAACAGAAGTGCTAATCCGATCATAAAACCACAGTCGTCGAAGTTTCACTATGGAGAACATACCGACCCGATCTATTGCGGTTGAAGATTATCCTAAAGGGGCAACCCAGCGCGGCTAGCCCGCATTTTCTAAGAAGCGTTGATTCTTCAACTGTTGCTCTTTGATGTGATTTTCCATTTCTTTCTGGACCTAGCGTTTACGCGCTTATGAGACGGGGGGAGCCTTTTGTTCCGATCATTCATACCCTACCATAGAGCTTCGTTGTTTTTTTGTCGTTTTAGGAGGGCTTCCCAGTCCTCCACTGCCTGATTTGGAGAGAAGATATGCTGAGTCAAAAGGAAAAACAGCTGTTACGCTCGATTGAATCTCGAAAACAGCGGATTGTCGAAAAGCTGCAGACCTTGATCCGATACCCGACCACTACCCCGGGGCTGGGGTGCAGGGCCGAAGGCCGTGCCTACCGTAACTATCAGCGGGACATTCAGAAAACCCTGGAGGCCCTGGGTTTTGCCGTTGATTCGTGGGAGATCGATGCTTCCAAGCTGGAGACCTTCTGGGGTTCGGGAGTCGATCCGGACCGGGATCTCGGTAACATGCCGGTCGTGGTCGGGCGGAAAGAAGGCCGGAAAGGGGGAAGGTCCCTCCTGCTAAACGGGCACTACGACGTCGTGCCTCCGGGGGAGCTTGGCGCCTGGAGCTACGATCCTTTCCAGGGAGATCGGGTAGAAAACAGGATCTACGGACGGGGCGCCAGTGACATGAAGGGCGGCATCGCCGCCATGCTCAGCGCCCTCGAGTTGATCGATGAGGCTGGTGTCGAGCTTGATGGAGAGCTGATTTTCGAAAGCGTTCCGGATGAGGAGGGCTCTACCATGGGCACCCTGGCCTGCTGCCAGAAAGGCTACAGGGCGGATGCCGCCCTGATCCCCGAGCCCACGGATATGAAGATTCAGCTGGCTTTACGGGGAGGGGTCAGCGGAAAGATCACCGTCTTCGGCCGGGCCGGCCACGCGGACCGAACCCAGCCTCACTTCAGCGAGGGGGGAGCGGTAAATGCCATCACGAAATCGATGAAGATCGTTCAAGCTTTGGAGGAGCTGAACGAGGAATGGCGCCTGCGGCCGGACAAGCGGCACAAATACCTGGATCCGGACATCGTTATTCCTACTCTTATTCACGGTGGAGAGTGGTTTGTGATGTATCCGGAGAAAGTGGAAATCGACTTCACCACGGATTTCATTCCCGGAACTACAGATCTGTGGAAGGAGCTGCAAGCGAAGATTCAGGCCGTGGCTTCCACCGATCCCTGGATGAAGACCCGGCCTCCGAAGTTGGAGCAGACCGATACCCTATTGTATGGAGCCGAGGTTGATGAAGGTGAGCCAATCGTGTCCACGGCGGCGGAGATCATGGCAGAGCTGGGTGAGCCAGTCGAGTTGATCGGTTCAGGCGGACTGACGGATGCGGTTCACCTGGTCAACTACGCAAAAGTTCCCACGATTTCCATCGGACCGTGCGGCAGCACGGCCCACAAGAACGATGAGTACATAGAGATCGAAGAGCTCGTGCATCTAACCAAGATCATCTCGCTGTTGATATTGCGTTGGTGCGGCTACAGTTGAAAATGCTGTGAGACTGTACTGGTGGTACGGGCCCACGTTGTTCTGCGTTACGGCGACAGGTTGGTTCCCTGCACGGCAGGAGCGGAGAGCCTCGACCAAATCCTCTCGCGATTCGCCGTCTGTTCGGGCACAATAGAGTAGATCGACGACGGCACCGTTTCTCGAACCGGTCAAGGGGTATTTGACATTCGATCGTTCCCGCGCATACTGTTTGCAGATGGACGTAGTTGTCCGCGAAGCCAAAGACAATGATCTGCAGGCCGTTCTCCACCTATACAAACAGCTTCATCCCGAGGATCTTCCTCCCCCCCTTGAAAGCGACCTGAAGAGAATCTGGTCCCGTATATCTTCGAGTTCCGTGGTGCGCTGTTACGTAGCCGAGCAGGAGAGCAAGGTCGTGGCTACCGGTACCCTCTCGGTTATACCCAATTTGACCAGGGCCGGCCGGCCGTATGGCCTGATCGAAAACGTGGTCACGGACAGGGATTTTCAGCGCAGGGGGGTGGGGAAGCAACTGTTGCAGTATATTGTGCGGGAGGCGGAGCGCCTGAGTTGCTACAAGGTGATGGTGCTCACGGATACCCATCGCCGGGGAGTAGTGGAGTTCTACAGAGCAGTCGGTTTCAAAACAGATGTGAAGAACGGCCTGGTGTGGTATTCTCGATCTGTGAGATGACCGAGCGCAGCGTTTGTGTACAGGAAAATCAAAGGCGGAGGTGTTTGATGGAGGTAACACAGCAGCGAGAGGTTTCCCCCTTCGACAGGGTTGATTTCAGAGGAATAGGGCGGTTGCTTGTGAGCCAGGGGGAGAAACAGTCGGTAGACGTGACTGCATCGGAGGCGGTGATTTCCCATGTTCGTACCGATGTTCGAGAGGGGGTGCTGATTGTATCGTTACGCTGGTGGCCGGGAATCCTCTTTCGGGTGTCGGAATTGAAAACCCTGGAAGTGCGGTTGGTGGTTCCGGAGCTTTCTGGACTCAAAGTGTCCGGTGCCGGGATCGTGGAAAGCCGGGACAGAATTCAAGTTGAGGAGATGGAAATCCAGCTTAGTGGCGCCGGGGAAATCAATTTCGAGTTTTACGGCCAGCGGATCGACACCCATCTGACCGGAGCGGGCCGGGTCGTACTCTGGGGCAAGGCGGAGGAGCAGGTAGTCCGTCTGACCGGCGCCGGGTCGGTGCAAGCAGAAAAACTGACTACCCGGAGCGCCCAGGTTCATTCCAGCGGCGCCGGGGAATGTCGTGTTCACGCCACCGAATCCCTGGATGCCAAGCTCAGCGGCGCGGGAACGATCCGCTACGTCGGAAATCCCCAGATTCAGAGTCGTATGACCGGGTTGGGTACAATTACATCCATGAAGCAGCCGCCGGAGTAAGCAGCATCTGTACAGGCCTCAAACCATCCACATCGACAAACGCACCGCTCAACGTGGTCGGTGGGCACAGGTCGCGCAGGTTACAGTCGATGGTATCTGAAGGGTTTTAGCGAAGGGGCGAGTTTGGAGGATGACGGCGGAACATTGACTGCTGAGGGCTGATTGGGAAAAAACCGGCCTTCCGATTCCTACAAAGCTGATCCAGTTCTCCCGAACCGCCGCCAATTGGACCCGGAACTCAGCAGGGGCCTTGAAGCGGTTGAGCTGGGGATAGGAGTTTCCGATCATATAGATTCATAGCCTTTTTAAGCGGAAAAGGATATCATTTCAAGGTATGGCTGTTCATCCGGTATGTCGATCCGCCACCGTGCTGGAGATGAAACAGGAGGGGCGGGAGTACGTGGATCTGCTGCTGCGGGAAGCGGAGATCGCCCGTAGCGCAGGTCCGGGACAGTTTCTCATGATCCGGGCCTGGCCCGGTGTCGACCCCCTGTTGCCGCGTCCCTTCGACATCATGCAGTGCGATCCGCGGGAACAGACCCTGCGTCTGTTTATAAAAGTCGAAGGCCGCGGCACCGCTCTGCTCGAATCTCTAGAGCCCGGGGCCGAGGTCATGGTGACCGGTCCGCTTGGGCAACCTGTGCGGGATTTCGACTTTTCTTCCGTTGCCTTCTTGGTGCGGGGAGCCGGGGCAGCGGCGGTGGTGCATCTGGGCGAAGCGTGCAGGTCCCGGGGAATTCAGATCTACTCGATCCTGTCCGCCTCTACATCCTCACGCATCGTGTGCCGGCAGTACCTGGAACCGTTATCCGATGAGCTGCTCATCGCCACGGATGACGGCTCGGAAGGCCATAGCGGCCTGGCCACGGAGCTGCTCGATCGGCTGCTGGAGCGACAGACCATAGACCGGGTGTATACCTGTGGTTCGAGACGGTTTGCCCGCTACGTCCAGCGGCTGGATAAGGAAAGACGCTCGGCGGGATTCGTATTTCTTGAGGGCTTGATGGCCTGCGGTATGGGGGATTGCCACGGCTGTGCCGTGCGGAGAAAAGAGGGCAACGGTTACTACCTGGTGTGCCGCGATGGGCCTCACTTCCCCGTAGGTGAGGTTGAGCTGTGATCGATCTGTCCGTTGAGATTGCCGGAGTCACCCTTCCCAACCCGGTGTTGCCCGCCTCCGGAACGTACGAGATCGACCCAGTCCATGATGGATTTTTCTCGCCCGCCGAGCTGGGCGCCGTGATCAACAAGACGATTTTCATGGACCCCAGACCGGGCAATCCACCACCCCGGATCTGGGAAACTCCCTGCGGAATGCTCAACGCCATCGGCATCCCCTCGGAAGGACTGCACAGGTTTTTGGCGGAGCAGCTGCCCGGGCTGCGGAGCCTGGGACCGCCGGTCATCGTCAGCATAGCGGGCAATTCACTACGGGAGTGGCGGGATCTTGCGGCGGCGATCGATGAGAGCGGATCGGCGGATATGATCGAGCTGGATCTGTCCTGCCCGAATCTGGAGCAAGGATTCATCTGGGCCGCCGAACCGCAGGCTCTGTCCGAAGCGGTTACCGCTGTCGTAGAGGCGACCTCTCTGCCGGTGATCTCCAAACTTTCTCCAAACGTGAAGGACATCAGCGAGATGGCTGTTATCGCTGAGGCAGCGGGCACGGCTGTGGTGTCCATGGTCAATTCCTATCTGGGCATGGCGATCGATATTCGGGCCCGCAGACCCGCGCTTGGCAATATAACCGGCGGCCTGACCGGACCGGCCATACGACCGCTGGCGGTCCACAGCGTATTTGCTACGTATAAAAAGGTCCGCGTGCCGATAATTGGTATCGGAGGTATTGCGACCTGGAGGGATGCTGTGGAATTCCTCCTGGCCGGAGCCTCGGCCGTGGCCGTGGGAACCCAGAACTTCGTGAACCCCCTGACCATGAAGCAAGTGATTCAGGGGATAATCGATTATGTAGAGGCAGGTGGTTTTTCATCGGTTCGGGAGCTGATCGGCCTGGCTCACGAGAGTCCAGAAGTGTAGAACTTTTTGATTTGTGCGCAGGAAGTGCTAAACTTGTAGGGGCAATCGCTATTGCGGTTGCGATATCCTGTCCTGGTACAAACATTATTTTGAGGTTTGGCGGATGGCAATAGCCGAAAGAGAAGCGAACGAAATTCACGCGCTGCTAGCTGAAACGACATCTGAGGCGGCGATTCATTTGGATGGGCAGGGGCGGGTCCTCTACGTCAATCCCACGTTCACGCGAATGTTCGGGTACAAGAGCAAGGATGTATTGAAACACCCGATGAACAAAATCTTCGGGGAGCGATCTCAGAATCGATTCGAACAGAAAATCACCGCCTGTCTTGATGCTGGAGAGCGCAGCGCTTTGAACCTTCGAGCCCTGACGAAAAAGGGTCAGCAGCTTCCCGTCCGAGTTACCATCATACCGCACCAGTGGCACGGCGATCCGGCAGCTATGGTCCTGATTCGGGATCTGTCGGAGCAGTTGAAAGTCACCGAAGAGTTGGAAGCTCTGAAAAGCAGCTACTCCGCCCTATCTGAAACCGTATCTGATCCGATTCTGCAGATCAACGAATCGTTTCATATCATCTTCGCCAACTCGGCTGTCGAAAGAGTATTTGGCTACACGGCGGAGGAGTTGCGGAAGAAGGAGTTTTCATCCCTCTTCCCCCCATCCGTACACAACCGCTACGACGATCTTTTCAAGAAGTACTTCGTGATCGATGACGTTCATCGACCCGCTTCGCGGCTGGGCAACACGATCGAGGTGCTCGGTCGGAACAAAGGGGGAGAGATTGTTCCCCTTGAGATCTCTTTCGGTAACTCGAAGAGCGTCCAGGGGGAACGACTGGTTACCTGTATCATCCGGGATATCAGTCAGCGAAAGAAAACCGAGCGCAAGCTCAAGTATTTGGCCTACCACGACAAGTTAACGGACCTGGGGAACCGGGATCTGTTCTACATCACCCTGGAGCAGTTCATTAACCATGTCAAACGATACCAGGAAACCATCGGGGCCGTGCTGTTTCTCGACCTGGACGGGTTCAAGAAGGTCAATGATACTCTGGGACACAACGTGGGGGATTCCCTGCTGTGTACATGTGCCCGCAGGCTGGGCGGGTGCCTGCGCGAAAGCGACCATGTGTATCGTTTCTCAGCCGAATTGGATTCCAACGGTGGCAGCCACGAGGATCTGTTTCGTTTTGGTGGTGATGAGTTCGTAATCCTGCTTACCCATCTCGAGAAGCCGACAGATGCGGCAGTTGTCGCTCAGAAGATCATCGACACGATCCGTCGTCCCTACAAGGTTGAGGGCATCGATCCGGGAACCAAGATCAATATCGGCGTGAGCATCGGCATCGCCCTGATCCCCCACAATGGGCTGGATGCCATGCAGCTGATCAAGCATGCGGATATGGCCATGTACAAGGCCAAGGAACGGGGAAATCGCTACATGTTTTTCACTCCGGAGTTGAACAAGCAGGCTTCGGAGAGGCTGTTCCTGGAAAACGGGATCCGCAAAGCTCTGGATCAGAAGATGTTCGATCTGCACTATCAGCCGATCGTCGGTGTTCAGGGTACCATCGAAGGGGCGGAGGCGCTGCTACGCTGGCACGATCGAAAACGCGGGTATATCTCTCCGCTGGATTTCATCCCGGTTGCCGAGGAAACCGGACTGATCCTGCCCCTTGGAGACTGGGTGTTCGAGACCGCCTGCCGGCAGTTGAGTGTCTGGAACTCCGATGGCTTCGAGGATCTGTACGTGTCAATCAATCTATCGGTCAAGCAGTTCAGCCAGGAGCATATCATCGACAAGCTCAGTTCGATTATTGAACATACGAAGATTAGTCCCAAGAATCTCAAGATCGAAATCACCGAGAGCAGTATCATGCCCGATCCTAAGGAAGCGCGCCTCAAGATGGAGCAGTTGAAGGCACGACATCCGGGAATAAGAATTGCAATTGATGATTTCGGGACCGGTTACTCCTCCCTCAGCTACCTGTCCGATTTCCCCGTAGACATCCTGAAGATCGATCAGTCGTTTGTCATCAACATGTACAAGAAGGGCACGACCAAGATCATCAACACGATCATCACATTGGGCAACAGCCTGCTGATGGACGTTATCGCCGAGGGAGTGGAGACAAAGAGCCAACTGGAATACCTTCTGTCCAAGAAGTGCAAGTCGTTCCAGGGGTTCTACTTCGGCAAGCCTGTCAGTGCGGCGGCCCTGACCGAGATGCTGAAGACCTACAAACGTCCGCTGTTCTAGCTCTGATCCTCGTCGGAAGGGTAGACCTCAACTCGATTCCTGCCCGAGTTTTTCGCCTTGTACATGGCATAATCGGCGTTCTTGATGATTTCCGTGTGATCCCTGTCCGCCGGTGAGAGCTCGGCTACGCCGAAGCTCATGGTTATGTGAACTTCCTCCCCGTCTAGGGTGAAGGTGTATTTTTCGATTTCCTGGCGTAGTCGCTCCGCCGCGATCGCGGCTCCCCGCTTTCCCGTCTCCGGCAGAATGATCACGAACTCTTCGCCTCCGTAGCGGGCGATAATGTCGGATTTGCGTAGCCGGGATATGATGTCTATCTCGTCAATGCCCCCGCGGAGGATCTGAGCTGTGGTGCGCAGCACCTCATCCCCAATATGGTGGCCGAAGCGGTCGTTGATGCGCTTGAAGTAGTCGATATCGCAGAAGATCAGGGACAGATCATAGGAGGAGCGTCTTGCTCGGGTTACTTCCTCGATGAAACGGGTCTGGAAGTATCTCTTGTTGAACAGCCCGGTCAGGTAGTCGGTTAGACTGAGCTCTTTGTACCTCTGTACCTCCTGGATCAGGGTTTCGATCTTCTCACCGTCGGCAACGCTCACAAGCTTTTTCAGATCGTCGATTTCCTGACGGGCTTCATTGAAGGCTGTTTCCAGTTTGTTCTGATAGTGATGGATAAGATCCCTCATGGAAACGATTCCCACCAACTTTGCACCATCGAGGATCGGGATGTGGCGCACCTCATGGGTTTTCATCTTCATGTACACGGTGTTGTAGTCTTCCTCCAGCTGAGCGCAGATAGGGGAGGCGGTCATGAAGTGCTTGATCGGCCGCAGCAGATGCTTTTTGAAAGCCTCTTCGGTATTACCCGAGAATAGACGCAGTAGATCCCGCTCGGTGAAGATGCCCGAGAGCTCTCCGTTTTGGGTTACCAGAATTGCTCCGATTTTTTTACCCGCCATATGTTGGATGGCGTTGACCAGTATTTCCTCGCCGTCGACCACTGCGGGGCTTGGAGTTACCCAGGATTCGATTTTATTTTCCATTGTAAGTTATAGTAATATAAAACCATACGGCAGGAATTTGTCAACAAAAATGAGGGTTCGCAACGGTAAGATGCGGCGCTCTGATATCGTCAATAGAATTACTATAAAATCACTAAGGTATCTGAGTGGGAGATAGACAAGTGGCTGAAGTAAAAATACATCCAGAGGACGAGTACAACAGGAGGCTGGTTGACAACGTCCATCCGGCGGGCTGGCAGAATCCGGAGCCGGACGGTCGATACAACCTCGTGGTGATCGGAGCCGGCACCGCCGGGTTGATCAGCGCCAACGGGGCCGCCGGGCTGGGCGCCAAGGTGGCGTTGATCGAAAAGCACCTGATGGGCGGAGACTGTCTGAACGTGGGCTGTGTTCCCTCCAAGGGGCTGATTCGCTCGGCCCGGGCCTCGGCGGATGTAAGGGATGCGGGTGAGTACGGAGTCATCACCAATGGATACAAGGTCGATTTCCCCGCCCTGATGGAGCGGATGCGCCGGCTTCGCGCCGGAATCAGCCCGGTGGATTCCGCCCATAGATACAAGGAGCTCGGTGTTGACGTGTATCTGGGAAGCGCTCGATTTACAGGTAGAGACACCGTCGAGGTCGGCGGAAAGACCCTGCGCTTTGCCAAAGCCGTCATTGCCACAGGGGCCAGGGCGGCGGCTCCCGGAATTCCCGGCCTGGCGGAAGCGGGTTATCTGACCAACGAAACCTTGTTCAGCCTGACCGAACTTCCCAAACGCCTGGCCGTGATCGGGGCCGGACCGATCGGATCTGAGATGTCTCAGGCATTTCGCCGCTTCGGTTCGGAGGTGTATCTGCTGGAGAAGACGGAGCACATCCTGCCCCGGGAAGATCGGGAGGCCGCGGAGCTGGTGGAACGATCCTTCGCCAAGGACGGCGTCCAACTGCTCAAGGAAGCCTCGATCCAGCGCATCGAGAAAAAAGGATCTGACAAGATCGTCCACTTCGATCAGGCCGGACAGTCCCGCAGCATCGCGGTGGACGAGATCCTGGTGGGAATCGGCCGAGCCCCGAATATCGAAGGATTGGATCTGGAAACGGTTGGTGTGGACTACGACCGCACCCGGGTAGAGGTGAATGAGTACCTGCAGACCACCAATCGCCGCATCTACGCGGCCGGGGATGTGTGCTTCCCCTACAAGTTCACCCATGCCGCCGCGGCCATGGGCTCGATCGTCGTGCAGAACTCCCTTTTTGTGCGCACCCGCAAGACCAGCAGCCTGACCATCCCCTGGTGCACCTACACCGATCCGGAAGTGGCCCACGTAGGCCTGTACGAGCACGAGGCGGAGCAGAAGGGCATTCCCGTGGACAGCTACACCCAGTCCCTGGAACACGTAGACCGGGCCATCCTGGATGGCGAGGAACAGGGATTCGTCAAGGTGGTAACGAAGAAGGGCACACCTCAGATCCTGGGCGCTACGGTCGTGGCCCGGCATGCCGGGGAGATGATCAGTGAGATCACCCTGGCCATGAAATCGAAGACCGGCTTGAGTGATCTGGCCTACACGATCCACCCCTATCCGACCCAGGCGGAGAGTATCAGCCGGGTCGGGTTTGCCTACCTGAAGACCAAGCTCACCCCGACGGTGCAGAAGATCATGCGCAAGTGGCTGGCCTGGAGGCGGTAGGGTAGCACAGCGGGTTCGAGGTTCACACAACACCTATTCGTCATTATAATCGTTGAATTGATGCGGCGGGAGGCCGATTGTATAATGTCGCAAGGAGTGTAGCGTGAAGATATTTTTAGACAACGCGGACATCGAGCAGATCAGCCATTTTCGCTCTCTCGGTATTATCGACGGGGTAACCACCAATCCGACCATGCTCAGATCCATTGGAAGCAAGGATCTGGATCGGCATTTGTGTGAAATTGCGAATCTGGTCGACGAACTTCACGTTGAAGCGCTGGGTGATACCGTAGAGCAGATCGTATCGGCAGCCAGAGGAAATTACGGACTGGGGGGCAGTATCGTCTCAAAGATCCCGATCGGCGAGGACGGTTTGGCGGCGGTGCAGATCCTCAGAAACGAAGGAATAGCGACGAATCTGCACCTGGTATTTTCGGTGAATCAGGCCATTCTGGCCGCCAAAGCGGGAGCCGAATACATCTGCCCGTTGATCGGCAGACTCAATGATTCGGGAGCCGAAGGATTCGAGATTCTCGGGGAAATTGTAACGGTGCTGCGGGCCGAAGAGGATTTTACAACAATGGTGATGGCTTCCAGTATTCGCAGCCCGGAGGATGTACGAAGAGCGAGTCTTGTAGGGGTGGATGCCATCACAATCCCTTCAGAGGTTCTATCCAAGTGCCTTATCCATCCCCTTACTACGCAGGGGGTGGAGATTTTCAAGAGAGATTCCAAGAGGCGCTGAGGACCGGTGCTGACGTGCGAGTGGTAAAGATCCTGCCGATCCGACTGCAAAGCTCCCGCTTTCCCAACAAGCCGCTAGCCACGGTAATGGGCCGTACCCTCGTTGAGAGCGGTTTGGCGGTATGCCAACAGATAGACGGTGAAGATACC
>Ga0272441_10002816_pt1 | contig 34514 bp, 24 predicted proteins | sample SSMProp6N_FD_193582 | JGI IMG/M metagenome (GOLD analysis project Ga0272441, IMG submission 193582) | Marine sediment archaeal communities from Little Sippewissett salt marsh, Falmouth, MA, United States - SSM-Prop-6N | ecosystem: Environmental > Aquatic > Marine > Wetlands > Sediment ... | reverse complement strand
CAAACGTAACGAAGTGGATACGGAACACCTGCTCTATGCAATTTCCAATAGCGATGTTGTTAAAGAAATTTATAAACAATTCAAAGTCAACCCAGACGATATAAAAAATTATATTGAAGCAAACACACCTAAAGGTGTACAAGAAATTAAGATAGATGAAACAACCCAGCTAAATATTTCACCAAGAATCAAAAATATATTCGAACTAGCTTTCCAAGCAGCTCAAGAACTCGGCCACAGTTATGTTGGTCCAGAACATCTGCTTGTCGGAATTGTTGAAGAAGAAGATGGTATGGCAGGGGACCTTCTACGCAAGTATAGTTTGTCGCCAGAAGCAGTCAGGCAAAAAATCATTAAAGTTGTCGGTAAAGGAGCCCAAGAAGGGCGTGTAGAAACACAAAGTTTGACACCTCAGTTAGATAAATATTCGAAGGATTTAACAAAACTAGCAAGAGAAGGAAGACTTGACCCAGTCATCGGTCGAGCTGATGAAATCGAGACAACAATTGAAATTTTAGCGCGTAGAACAAAAAACAATCCAGTATTGATTGGTGAACCTGGTGTTGGTAAAACTGCAATTGTAGAAGGACTTGCTCAGAGAATACTTCACGAAGAAGTTCCTGAAGTGCTTCAGGGTAAGCGATTAATCGAACTGAACATTAATTCGCTGGTTGCGGGTTCTAAGTACCGTGGAGAATTTGAAGAAAGAATTAAAAAAGTTATAGATGAAGTGTTAGACCAGAAAGGCGATCTGATTTTGTTCGTAGATGAACTACACACTATTATGAAAGCTGGTGGAACTGGCGAAGAAGGTGGTTTGGATGTTTCCCAAGTTATTAAGCCACACTTAGCTCGTGGTGAATTACATCTGATTGGAGCAACAACTCTGAATGAATACCAGAAATATATCGAAAAAGATGCGGCTCTAGAACGACGGTTCCAGCCGGTTTTCATTTCTGAGCCTACGGTATCACAGACCATCGAGATTCTTCGAGGTCTCCGCGATCGTTATGAAGCTCATCACAAAGTAAAAATCACGGATGAAGCAATTGTTGCCGCTGTAGAATTATCCAACCGGTATGTTACTAACCGTTTCTTGCCAGACAAAGCAATCGACCTTATTGATCAAGCTGCTGCACGGGTCAGAATCGGCATTACCTCGCGTCCACCAGAAGTTGCTGAATTGGACAAAAAGATTAACGCATTGAAACGCGAGCGTGAATCAGCTTCTTTACATAAGAAATTTGAAGATGCTAAGAAGTTGGATGCGAAAATTGAGAATCTGAAGAAACAGCGTTCTGAAACTGAAAATAAGTGGCGCAAAAAGAAAGGCGTTACTACTTCTGAAGTCAAGCGAGAACATATTGCTGAAATTGTCTCCAAAGTCACAGGCATTCCAGTAACAGACTTAACTCAAGAGGAAAAAGAGAATCTACTCAAGATGAAAGAAAGACTGCATGAACGAATTATTGGCCAAGAAGAAGCGGTGACGGCAGTATCTGATGCTATTCTTCGAAGTCGTGCAGGACTTATTGAAGGTAAGCGTCCTATCGCGGTGTTCTTATTCATTGGCCCAACAGGTGTAGGTAAAACCGAACTTGCCAAAGCATTAGCATGGGCAGTATTTGGCGACGAAAATGCAGTTGTTAGAATTGACATGTCTGAGTACATGGAACGTCACACAGTCAGCCGATTAATTGGCGCACCACCAGGATATGTCGGCTACGAGGAAGGTGGCCAGCTAACGGAAACAGTCCGAAGAAGGCCATATTCCGTCGTCTTGCTCGATGAAATCGAGAAAGCAAATCTCGATGTACATAACATTTTGCTACAGGTATTTGACGACGGACGCTTAACAGACGGCAAAGGACGTGTTGTTGACTTTACCAACACCATCATAATTGCGACAAGCAACATAGGTTCTGATATTATTCAAGATAATCTGGCTGCAGCAAAAGCCAAGACATATGACGAACTTAAAGAAGAGTTAAAGGGTGTACTTCACCACCAATTTAAGCCAGAATTCTTAAATCGTATTGATGAGATTATCTTGTTTCACGCTTTAACAAAAGAGCAGATTAAACTAATTATACAGCAGTTGCAACTTGAACGTGTAAAACGCACCGCAAGAGGACAAGGAATAGACTTGCAATTTACTGATGCAGTATTGAATAGACTTGCTGATATTGGTTTTGTACCTGAATTTGGCGCAAGAGAATTAAAACGCAAGATTCAAACAGAAATAGGAACGCCACTTGCTAAAGAAATTTTGTCAGGAAGCATTGCTGCAGGTGATATAGTATTGGTTGACTTTAATAAGGAAAATTGTAAAATGAAATTTGTTAAACACAAAGTTCGAAGAAAAACTGCACAAAGGAGGTCAGTGAAAGACTAATGTTTGAATAAATTAGGGTTTTCCAAAAGTCAAAATAAAAAATCTCTTTTTTCAATTAAAAAATAGAAGAGATTTAGAGATTAATACTGGGGCGGAAAAATGGTTAAACTTAGAAGGGAGCTAGGTTTAAAGGAGGTAGTAGCAACTGTTGTGACCTCTGTGATCGGCGGAGGATTATTTCTTACGACTATTCAGATCCAGGATAAAATCCCTGTTGGTTCATCAGTGATTTTTTCATATATGCTCGCAGCGGTTCCTGCTCTTTTTATAGCTTTGTGTTATGCTGTATTATCTTCTGCTATGCCTTCGTCAGGTGGAGAATATGTTTTTATCAGTCGAATCGTGGATCCTTTCGTTGGTTTTATTGTAACGTGGGCTAGATGGTTTGCTATGATAGCAGTGATTGCTGCTATGTCTGTTGGTGATATTGCTATTCTAAATCATTTTTTTAAAATAGTTCACATGGATAATGTTGCTGTTTTTGTATCAACGTATATCCAGGTTATTGCCATTGTTTTGGTAATATTGTTTCTATTGGTAAATTATCGGGGTGTTAAATTATATGGACGTATTCAAACAGCAATGTTTGTGTTATTAATGATTGGTCTTTTTTCGCTTATAATCTTTGGTTTACCACATGTAACTCTTAGTAACCTTAGTGCTTCGTTTAATCCTGATATATCTCTTATTGTTCAGGCCAGTAGTTTGATTTTCTTTAGTTATATTGGTTTTAGCGCTATAACTGACGTAGGGGATGAGATAAAAGATGCTAAAAAAACACTACCACGTGGTATAATTATCTCTATTTTCACAATTGCCATAATTTATATTCTTGTAGCTATTATTATCTATGGGTCTATGTCTCCACCTTTTTACTCATCATATGATTTTAGTGGGGGTTCTGTTGCAGACGTCGCAGCAAGTTTCTTACCATTTGCTATCGCCGCCTTTGTTGCTTTTGCAGGATCGATTGCTATTATTTCAGATATTAACCCAACCATTCTTTCAACTTCTCGTTTAGTTTTTGCTTGGGCCAAGGATAAAATTGTCCCAGAAAAACTAGCAGAGTTAAACAAATATAACGTTCCAAAATGGACTCTTTTAATAAATGCGATAATGGCAATAGCTATTATTCTTCTTGCAAAGGCATTCATAGAAGCGGTAATGATGATTAACATGGCAGTTCTGCTTATTTTTATCACCATATCAATTACAGCATTAGTGCTTCCATATAAACACCCAGAGATTTACAAGAAAGCCCAATTTAAAATTAGATTACTTCCTATAATTGCTTTAATAGGACTTATTACGTCTTCGCTTTTCCTTATGTTTATATTAAGACTTCCAGATGCAATGCCCGGTTTTTTACTTCTTTTAACATGGATCGCTATTGGTAGTATCATCTACATTTACACCCAGGAAAAACATCAATTGCATTGGAGACTTCAGAAACAACATAGAAAAGAAAAAGACGATGCAGATAAAGAATTAATTAAAGAACTAGTGGATACTGAAAAGGACAGGATTTCTAAAAAGAAAAAATGATTGGAAAAGAAAAAAAATAAGAAAAAAAATTCATAAATTAGTAGAAAAACTTGAACAATTCAAGAAAAATAGCTAAAGGAACAAATTATCTAGAATTTGATATTTTTCTCTTTTAGTCTACTAATAATCCTTAAAGAGAGAGTATATAAAGGTTTTCTACAATCACTATTTGATATTGGGTGGAGGTTAAAAATGGAAAAAACAAATATTGATTATAAAATGAGTAAGAGTTTACGTGCCTTTGAAGTTGTAATGGGTCTAGTTGCAATAACTCTATCATTTATTGTACTGTTACTTCCTGATTTAGCAATTTTATCATTAATTTGGCTTCTCATTATTGCACTTTTTGTAATGGGAGTAAGACGAATAGTATCTGGATTAACTGGTAAAAAACATCAGAAATGGATAAATATTTTTCGAATTTGCATCGGAATCTTTGCACTACTTCTGTCAGCTGTTGCTTTAATTGTTCCTGGTCTTGCGGAACAAAGCCTTATTATTCTGCTTGCTTTTGGTTTGCTACTATTTGGTTTTTCTGATGTTTTTACAGGTATTTATTCTAAAAAAATTAAAAAATGGCTTCGTGGACTATATGTGATTTTTGGTTCTATTACCTTATGTTTATCATTTACTGTGATTATTTATCCCGCATTTGGATTAATAGTGTTGATTTACATGCTTGCAATTTCCTTATTTTTTATTGGTGTACGAAACATTGTTTCAGGTATCACAAATCCGTTGATTTCTTAACATTAGAAAAAAATAACTATAAAAAGATTAATGGTTTCCAAAGAGAAAAGATACTGTGGAGGTTAAGGAAAAATGGGCTTTTTTAAGATGTTTGGAAAAAAAGTTAATGAAGAAATAGATGAGATCACCTGCGATAAATGCGGTAAGACTCTTAAGGATTATAAAGATAGTAATGATAAACATTTATGCAATGAGTGTTATTCAAAGATATTAAATAAATAGGTTTGACCGGAACAATGCTAAATGGTTTCCAACCTAGGTTTTTAAAAACTGGAAGATTACCTTTTCTTATTTTTAAAGATGGCAAGGTTTCTGTTGAGGAAGTGTTTTATTATGCATGATGGGTGTTGAAAAATGAAAGATCACTTGAAAGCTATAATAAGATAGAGCTTCAGATTAATGATCAGTATCCAAACAAAGGATTGTTTAGAAGTTATACACAATTAATTTTAGGTTGATTTCAATTATTTTAAAGCCCCATTCCGCCCGATGGAGGGTTATATCTATTGCCAGTAAATCCAGCAATTAAGTGATTTAAACTTGAAGTCGAACTCACTTCCCCTGCATAATTTTTATTTAACCACTTGAAATTCCCATCGATGTTTTCTCAACTCTATTTTACACAGAACCGAAAAAAATAGGTATTTAATTTGTTCATTTTCTGGAGAAAAAGCATTAACTAATGCAAAACTGATTGAGTGGAAGATTATATTTATATAGTATAATCACTACATTATAAACGTTTATATGATATAATATGTTACTTCATATGAAAAAATGCTATATTTTATTTTCTTCCTCTTATTAGCATTATCATGTATAATTTGGATTTTTTATTTTATCTTAACCACATACATATACTGGCAAATGCCACAACTATCAAAGAATAATTATAAAAAATCCTTTAAACGATCTCCATTAATTTCTATTATTATTCCTGCAAGAAATGAAGAGGATAGAATCAAGAGATGTATTTCAACGCTTAAGTCACAAACATATACAAATATTGAAGTAATCATAGTAGATGACTTTTCCACTGATAATACAATTGAGGTAGCTGAAAATGCTATCGGAAAGGATAAACGATTTAGAATCCTAAAACTTAAATTTATAATGAGAAAGAAACCTATTAGTTGGATTGGAAAATCATATGCATTACAACAGGGAAGTACTCGAGCAAAAGGCAAATGGTTGCTATTATGTGATGTAGATGAAACCTATCATGATCCACAATTAATTGAAATAACGCTTGATTATGTAATTAAAAATAAATTGGATTCGCTAAGTTTAGTTCCACATCATATATGTAAAACGTTCTGGGAGAAAGTAATACAGCCCATACCCCTAGGATTAATAATTGCTGTATCTCCTCTTACAAAGTCAAATGTTCCTAAAAGTAAGATTGCTTTGGCATTCGGTTGTTTCATTCTTATAAAACATTCGGTTTTTAAAAAGATAGGGGGTTATAAAACAATCAAAGATAAAATTGCAGATGATGTACAGATAGCTCGTCTAGTAAAATCTTCTGGTTTTAAAATTGGATTAGGAAATGGTCAAAGACTATTGAAAATTAGAATGTACAAAGGTTTTAAAGAAATTTGGAATGGTTGGAGTAAAAACATTTTCTTGGGTTTAATTCAAAATCGTCAAATCCAATCCAACGCAATTCAGATTCTTATCGCTTTAGCAGGGGCATTAGGTATTTTTATTGTACTTGTTTTCCCATTTTTAACTATGTTTATTTCGTTATTACTAGGTTTACTCATCCATTTTCCTTACTGGAGAAGTATATTATTTTTCTCATTTTTTATATGGTTGTTTTCAACTCTAATACAATTCATAACAAGCAAGCGTTTCTTTATTGGAGATCCAAAATATGTTCCGTTAACTTTTCTTGGTGGTATTATTACTATTGGAATGTTTTTAAATTCTGCTTTTAGAGTCTTATCTGGACGTGGAGTAACTTGGAAAGGTAGGGTCTGTAGTAACACTTAATCTTGGATTCATGAGTTTGGGAAACTTAGTTTGTGAAATTTAATATGGTGTAACTAAAAAATCAATCCAAATAGCCAAATTATACTAAAACCGAATATAATTAAAGCAATTATTAAGTTAATATAAAAAAACATCCAAAATGTTTTCTTGGTTAGTTGCGACTGAGAATACTGCGTGGTCTGAAGCAATAGCGTAAGATCCGCAGATGAAAAGTCGCATCTCTTTTTTAGCAGATCAACCGATTTCTCCTTTTGTCGCACGCGGTAGACAACAGAGGTCTACCCTATAAAGGTGCGACAGGAGAAAAAATGCATGAAAAATGTAAATAGCGGTAGCTATAAAAAGGCAGCGACTGACACACGAAATAACTGGGTCATCATGATGTTTCCCACACACAACAGATACCGAAACTTCCGGAAACAAAGCCATATCGACACCTGTGTCCAAGCGTTCCATGACTTGGAACGCTTTGGTTTTGAGTTCGGCGACTTTGGCTTCGCCGAAAATCACATCCATTTCCAGGTCAACATTCCTAAGCGGTACTCCATTCAAAATGCCGAGATCTTGCTCAAATCATATACTTCAAAAAAGATGTTCGAAACCCATCCTGGATTCCGTAAACGATATCCACGTGGTGGATTCTGGAGTGGATATGAACATCACGAATCGACAGGGTTAACAAACCTAGAACAATCCTCAGCCTACCTGTGGGATCAGCAACGACATCACAACATAATGATAATTGAGGATCAGCAACAGCACCTGACCGCCGAGTGAGATACGGCAACGCCCAAAGGGCTTGCCGAGGAACGAAGGCGGAACGGGATTATAAGGGCAGAGCCCTTATTTCATTTAAAGTATACCGTAATAACGTCCATCTATTATTACTAGAGAATAGACGTTTAAATGTTCAGCATCGACATCAAAAGAATAATTGTGCATAGAGGGTATTTCATTAACTGTCAATATCAACTTACTATCGATTATTTGATATGTTCCATTTTTAAATGATGTTGAGTAAAAATAATCTATTCCATAGTAAGCAACGAATGTTCTATTTGAGAAAAAATCATAAGTAATTGGGATTGATGAACCCATTAGTATACTTTCAAAAATAGTCCAAGAACCTACAAGATGCCATTCATCCGAGACATCTTGACAATATGATAGCTCATTAGTTAAATCGTTAATTTGAATATTTAGATTATTAATTTCTTGGTCTTTAATTACATTAAAAGCACCATAGGTCGCTCCGAATGTTATAAAAATGCACAAAATAATAATGCTAACTACTATTTCTGATTTCATTTTACCATTAAATGATATTTTTTATATTATTTAAATATTACTCAATCATTACCCTAATGTGACGTTAGCCTTTATCACCCTATAGAGGCAGAACCTATTTTACACTTTCATATCACAGTGTAAACAGATTCTTTTTTTCTTTAAAAAAAATTATTATATAAATTATTGAATGCTATTCCCGAATTTTTTTTGTAATCTGTTTTATCCTATCTTTAACATAAAGTATTTTCATAACATGCATTATTTCATATGTTTCTTTATTAAAATCCATATCTGGATTAGGAACTTCATTCACTATTTTCAATCTTCTCACCAAATAGTATATGTTATACTCTGTGATTTATAATATATAAACTTTTTTTAAAATAATAACATAATGAGATTATTCCTATTAAATTTACCACAATAAATAAAAAGTAGAAAACAAGAAACGTTAAATAAAACATTTTTCATTTCCCCACAGATATTCATATGATGCTTCAACCTTATGATTACGAAGAAATTGAAAAAAAATGGCAAAAAAAGTGGTTTGATACTTCTATAAATACTGCTGAACAGAAACACAATAAAAAATTTTTCATTCATTTTGCCTATCCTGGTGTGTCCGGGTATCTCCACGTAGGTCATATGAGAGGATTTACATATTGTGATATTATTGCTCGTTATAAACGAATGACAGGATATGATGTTCTCTTTCCTGCTGGATTTCATGCATCGGGCATACCTTCTGTTGGATTTGCAAAAAAAGTTCAGCGAAAAGACAAGGAAACCATTGAACTTTTGAAAAAGAATGGATGTTCAGAGGATCAGATTCAAAAGCTAATAGATCCAAAAGAAGTGGTTGATTATTTTAGTAAAGTATATGTGGATGATTATTGGAAACGCTTTGGATTTCTCATTGATTATACTCGATTAATGAACACTATCTCTAAAGGATATAACCAATTTATCACTTGGCAATTTCATAAACTACAAGAAAAAAATCTTCTTCTTCAAAAACCACATTTTGCCCCTTTTTGCCCTAACTGTGGACCTGTTGCCGTTGATAAGTCAGAAACTGATGTCTCGAAAGGTGGATCATCTGAAATTTTAGATTTTACTGTTATAAAATTCACTATGAAAGACGGTACGATTCTTCCTGCAGCTACATTACGACCAGAGACTATTTTTGGTGTAACAAATATGTGGATTAATCCAGATATTGAATACGAGAAAGTACAACATGGAAAAGAAATTTGGATTTGTTCAAAAGCCTGTATTGATAAACTTTCGTATCAATTTGGTACCTTTACACCTTTACATGAGAAGATATCGGGAAAAGAACTACTTGGAAAAACATGCATTGTACCTGAAATCAATCGAGAAATTCCCATTCTTGCTGGTTCGTTTGCTGATCCATCGATAGCAACTGGCATTGTGATGTCAGTTCCAGCTCATGCGCCCTATGATTGGATTGCACTTGTCGAATCGAAGCAAGACATTCAACCTATTCAGATTATTGATGTAAAAGGTTTTGGTACAAATCCAGCTAAAGAAGCCTGTGATCAGCTTGATATCAAGAGCCAAACAGAGATTGAAAAATTAGATGAAGCAACGGAACTCGTGTATAAGAAAGAATTTCATACAGGTATTCTAAATGAGCATTGCGGAATCTATGCTGGTATTCGGATTGCTGAAATTAAAGATACCGTGAAAGATGATTTGATTAGCAAAAACCTTGCTCTAACGATGAAAGAATTTTCAGAAGAAGTGATTTGCCGTTGTAAAGAGCGGGTAATTATTAAACAGATCCCTGACCAATGGTTCATTAAATATAGCGACTACAATCTTACTCAAGATTCAAAAGAGTATGCACAAACCATGCATATCTATCCCCAAGAATATTTTGATGAACTTCCAAAAATACTTGATTGGTTTGACGATCGAGCAGTTATTAGAAAAGGTTCTTGGCTTGGAACAGAATTTCCCTTTAAGAAAGGCTGGATTATTGAGCCAATTTCTGATTCGACCCTTTATCCTGCTTATTATATTATTTCTAAGTATGTTAATGAACAATTGATAACTGAACGTGATATGACAACTGACTTTTTTGATTATGTATTTCTAAATATGGGAACTCCTAAACAACCAGTTTGGAAACAGATACGTGATGATTTTGAATATTGGTATCCCGTTGATATAAATCTTGGTGGTAAAGAACATAAAACTGTTCATTTCCCAGTATACATTATGAATCATGTAGCACTTATGCCTCAGCATAAATGTCCTCAAGGTCTATTTGTACACTGGTGGGTAACCCAACAAGGAAAAGAAAAGATCAGTAAGTCAAAAGGTGGAGCTGAACCGATCATTGAAGCTGCTAGCATCTATGGTGTTGATGCTATGAGATTATATTATGCCCATGTTGGTTCTCCCTTTGTTGATGTTGAGTGGGATAAGGACACAGTCCTTAAGTATAAGCGTCGCATCGAGATGATATGGAAACTGATTCATCAGTTGCTGGCTCTCAATCATAAAGAAAATACCAATTTGGATACATGGATGCTCAGTTCTATTAATCGTAAAATTTCTACTATAACAGAAGCTTTTGGTTCTTTTGATCTACGGGTAGCTGCCAACGAAATCTTCTTTGAATTTCATAAAGATTTGCTCTGGTATCGAAAACGAGGAGGAGCAAATACTGATCTTCTGAGAAAGATAATAGCGTTATGGATAAAGCTTATGTCCCCTATCGTGCCTCACTTAGCAGAAGAGGTCTGGCTATTTTTAGAAAAAAAACCTTTCGTGTCCGTTGAATCATATCCAACCATAGATACTTCTCAACTCTCAGAAATCCATGAAGTAGGAGAAGTTCTCTTAGAAAAAATTATAGAAGATGTTAATGAAATCTTAAAGGTTACTAAAATTTCTCCTAAAAAAATTATTATCTATACGTCTCCTTTATGGAAATCAGAGATACTTAGACAAGCCATTGGACTTGATGCTTCGCAACGATTCAATGTTGGAGCATTTATAAAACAAATATTAACCGATCCAACCAAGAAAATCTTTGCAAAAGAGATATCTCAGTATGTTGGAAAGCTTCCTGGAGAAATTAAAAAATTACATGAAAGGGATAAACAACGATATTTGATTAAACTAGAGGAAGAAAGCTATCTTAGAGATGCACAAGAATATCTTCAACAGGAATTTGATTGTAGTATTGAAATTTATCAAAGTGATGATCCCAAAAGGTATGATCCTGCCCAAAAATCACGGTTTTCTCTTCCGTTGCGACCAGCAATTTACATTGAATAATCACTTTTTTCTCCTGTAGAAAAGAACCTGAATATGGACCTACATATACATTACAATATAGACATGCCCAGTAGGTACATACGTATCTACATAAAAGACTTATAAGTCCTGGATTTTTTACTAAAAGTTACCACGAGAAAAGGATGGGATAGCATGAAAAAATTTTGCCCCTTTTGTGGAACAAAAATAGAAACAAGCTTCAAATTCTGCCCAGAATGCGGGAAAGGAATTCCTGCAGCAGTGAAAGGGAAACAACCTGAGAAGGTTGAAACTAATAAGAAAGTGGAAACGAAAAATAAAAAAACCACAAAAAGAAAGACCAGATTAGCCCTGCCACAAATACCTTTGAATTTTAAAATACAAAGAAAAACAGCAATCGCTATTGTAGCCATCGTTTGTCTTGCTACAATAGTTAGTGCAGGTGTAATGGTAACCTCCCCATTTGAAGCAACAGTAGTGAAATCACTTGAAGAAAGAACCATCCCAGTGACCATTGAAAACAACTGTGGTCATAAAGCCGTATGTCATTTAAAAGTGGGAGCGCTCAAATATCAAGACACTTTTGAGTTGCATAACGGTGAAAGTATAACAATAGATGTGGATGAAAATCAGTTATTCCTTCAAGAAGAAGCCTATGATCTCACCCTGTATGCTAAGGTCTATTACACTGGCTATGCTGAGGTATTAGAACAGGCAACGGTATCTGGTGTTTCATCGTATGTCACTTTCAAGATCTCCCAATCAGAAACAACAGATTATCACATTGTTGAAACACTTCAGTTTCAATAAATACTAATATCCCTCTCTTTTCTTTTTTTTTATTTTTTACAATAAAAAACATCTTTATAAAGGAGAAATCTATTTCTAATACAGCTCTAATATTTCTAGGAGGGATACCTACTCTAACAGAAATTCCTGAAAAATTATTACAAATACCTCTTGAAAGATTGTTTGGTTTCTTGTGGATCCTATGTTGGTTTTGTGCAATATGGGTCTATCATCTTCAGTTTTTCCTTTCTGGTCTTTTTTGTCTCTTTTTAGCCTATTTTATCTTTTCAAAAAGCGATCATCGCCATAAAGTCCACTTACCAGTTGTCTTTTCAATGGATAAAAGTAGACGAACGCTTGTTGTACAGAAATTATATGAAGATAATCTAAAATGGGAAGACAACGAAATCTGTTCAGGTCAAGCACAGTTGCCTATGGGGATTATTAAAGAGGGAGATACAGTTAACAACTGCCAAGGAAATATTTCTATGCGTCATATCCCTTCAAATACTCTTTTTGGTGCCTTTAATTTTGAATAACATCATTTTGGTAAAATACCACGGTATGTTTATATACTCTAGATTACAAAGATAGTACTAGGAAGGATGGGGCTATGGGAGATGGTTCTACCTTTTGCAATAAATGTGGAAAACAATTACTATCAATTTATGAGAGGGCAGAAGAGCTCTGTTCAGAATGCCAAGAGCACCAACGTTCCATGAAGCCTTCTACTTTTTTCTGTTGGGCCTGTGGAACGCAAATATATGCTATGAATGAAATAGCTCAGGGAGTTTGTGATAATTGCAAAGCTGCCATTCTTCGTAAGAATCAACAGGAGTTATCCATTGATCTAGTATTAAAAAAAATGTTGGAATCTTTAGAAAATAAAATTTAAAAAAAAGTGCAGCCTACTTCTTTTTCCATTTTACAAGCACAGCTGCAACGATAACGATAAGAAGAATGATAAGACCAATCATCCCCAGAAGCATCACAAGGGGAAAGATATTGATTCCAGTGGAAAATACCTGTGATTGTGCAAAATTGCCAGCGCCGTCTTGAGCAGCAATTCGGAATTCGTAATATCCATCTCCTTCTTTAGCATTAAATTCCCACTTGAAAGGTTCAGAGGTTAAGGAATCGCCATATTGTTTCCAGTTTGACCAGGATTTGCCATCATTGGAATAGCGATAGAATAATTCTACCTTTTCGACACCACTACCATCTCCATCATTGGCAAAAGCAGTAATGGTGAACGTATCATCAAAACTCCACTCTACATCAAGCTCAGGTATTTCCAGATTTACAGAAGGATTGGAATCATCCTTTCTTATTTTTAGGGCATTACTAGCATCGGTAATGGTTTTAACATTACCAACTGAATCAGTGATCCTAAAGAAGAGATAATAGGTTTCATCCTCTTCCATTTCTTCCCAATAGTCCTCTTCAAGTTTCCATGTAGAATCATAGGATTGTGTATTGATGTTCGTGGCAATATCAGTCCATGTTGTTTCAAAGTTGGGACGATATTCTATGCGTCCTAATCTAAAATCATCCTCAAATTCAAAGGAAAATGAAGGGGTATCATTAAACCAATACGTTGTTCCTTGAAGATAATCAGGTTTTTCTGGAGCAAAGGGATCAAGAACAAACATGACATCTCCACTTTCTTTTTCTTCTTCTGCATTATCTGCATTATCTGTAGCAACCGTGATTAGTTCATAATATCCGCCACCACTTATAGCCGTAAAATTGAAATGTGGAGAAGCTGTTTTATTAGTGATCTCAAAACTTTTCCAATTGCCAGAAAATGTACCTGACGTGGAGTATCGATATTTAAGTTCAATTGTTTTCAGTCCACTTTTATTAACACTTACATCGCCAGGATCGTAAGCAGTGGCATTGATACGAAGGATAGAGTTACTAAATTCCTTTCCATTTGTTTCATTATTGATAGAAGATATGGGTAGAAGTATATCTTGTTTGAACTGAACGTAATAACTTGCAGAATTGTTAGCTAGATCATAGATCATAAAGGAGATATTGTAAAGTTGGCTCATATTTTCATAGAAGCTAAGTTTTGATATTTCTGCAGTAAGATGGGTAAAGTTAGTTCCATCTTTTCCTGTAGTATTAACTGATGTCATCTTTTTATACACTGTTGAATCATTAACTAATGCATAGTAGATAGTATAGGCGGCAGATGATAAGGAAAATCCTGTTTGATTATCCCATACATCAATTGAACATTCAGGAGAAATTTCATTTAGCCAACCATCAGGATCTGGTAAGAACGTACTGGCAACAAATTGTGGTGCGATCTCATCTTTTTCATAGGTTACATACCAAGTAAATAAACGAGGATCAATACTTGTTGTATTATCTTTTGAAAAATCTGCTCGTAATCGGATAGTCCTTCCTATAGAGATATCTTCAGCAATGATATCACTTCCATTCTCTATAGTCCGTAAGGAATTTTTCTGTTCGTCAAGAATGCTGAACACAAGATCTGCAGATTGATTCCGCTCAAATTCAGCATAGAATTTTTTCCACCAGTATTTCTCTGGCAACTGAATAGGTATAGAAATGACATATCCTGAAAAGGTGTCTTCTGATTCAATATAATCGCCAATTGCATAGATCTTTCCTTGTTCATCACCGACAAAAGTAAGACCATTGGAAGTAATAGGAGAAGTTATGAAAGACCAATCAGCGTCTTCAATTGATGCAAAGGGACTTTTAACATCGCCTGAAGAGGCATCAACTCGATACAAGTAGCCATCAGGAGTTGATATATAGATTAAGCCATCTGCATAAGCTACTGAGGTGGCAAGTTCTGGTTTTAAGACCGTAAAATCATATACATGAGCTAGCAATTGTTTTGTTCCATTCCCTATTGTTAAGGTATAAAGATCTCCATCTGGTGATGCAACATATATTTTATCATTATAAATTGCTGGAGTTACTTCTGATAATTCTCTAGAAGAAATAAGTGCGGTACTAAGGGTCTCATTCCATAGAATATTTCCTGTTGTAAGATCAAGAGAGACCATATCTGACGTTGCATACAGCATACCGCTTGGTTTTTCACATACAATAAATACGTTATTTCCATAGATAACTGGAGAAGATCGTCCGATAACTCCAACTGAATTATTCCATAAGACTTCTCCTGTTTCTGCATCGACGGCAAAGAGATTGTTTCCACTATCTTCATTACAAGCAACAACAACTACTTCGTTGGTTGCAGCAGGTGTTGCATAGCTTCCTTCAGGAAGATCAAATTCCCAGAGCTTATTTCCATTTTCAAGATCTAAAGCAAGTAATTTATTGTTGTCATTGCTATATGGTTGGGTCGTATCTCCAGACCAGGTACTAACATACACCTTATCATTTACAACGATGGGAGCCGTCCAATAACTGATATCATCTTCAAAATCGAATTTCCATTGTTGAACGGGGTCTTCATCATTAGAAAAGGCATAAACATAATTACGTTCACCACTAGAAGAAGCATCACCCGAAACAACGATAATGAATTCATCAGTAATTGCAGGTGGAGCATAGATTCCTTCATCGATAGCAAGATCTAGATCGATAGCATCTATTTCATAAAAGGCATCATGTTCTTCAGTAATATCACATTTATAAAGAGTTGTTGATCCTCTGTACGTGAAGAAGAGAAACTCATCTTTTATAACAAAATCAAGTAATTCTCCCTCTGCATTAGTATAGTTCAACCAATGGAGATTATTATTTTTACTTCCTTTGCCATCAGATACTCTTGTATTTTGTGGATTTTGGTTGACAAAGGACCACTCACCTGCTAACGACTTAATGGCTAGGGAACCTTCAGAGGTTGAATGGTTGATTTTATTTTTTACATCGATTCGATAATTTGAATAGAAGCGATCTTGCCACTGATTTGGAGTAGTTTGCCAGGTTATAGTCCAGCTAAATATCTTAGGTGTAAAACGAGTATTTGTTGTTTTGATTGTTGCCTTTAGTTTTAATTTATCATAAGGAATATTGTTTAAATAGACTGGTGAGTCGGTAAAACCTTCGGAGTTCTTTCCTGAAAGGAAATACGTATCAGGAACAAGTTCTTCATCAGAGGGTTCTACCCCTGTTTGGTGATATAGCTGATATGTTGCGGTTGCTTCTTGTTTTTCAAAGTCATCCCAAGTTAGTATGTCCCAATAAAATTCATCAACGTTTGAGATATTTTTTGGATCAATATAAGAATTCATAGAGACTGTCCCTTGACCTAATTTATAACCTTCTTCATCCTCTGAAAAAACTTCTACATAATCTGTAGAGAGAGTACAGCTAGACCCTTCAGGAGAAGCAACGACATATATATCGATATATTTTTCATCAACTAAAGCTTGTGCAGCATCACCATTGTCGTGATTAAGGGTATAATTCAACCACATCATTTCACTGGAGGGGGTTTCTGTTTTTCCAGAAAACCAAAAGCCTAATCGTTTCTCTTCTGAGAAATATCTCCAGTATAACAATTCGACCTTCCTAGCATTTTCTGCTTTTCCCTTCCAACTAATGTGAAGATCATTAACAGAGTCAGCATCAACATTTAATTTGAATCTAAAATGGTGAACGACGTATCTTTTTAAGGTATCTGAGGCTTTATCTGCTGTTTTTCCATCATCAAATTTCATTTTTGCTAGAGAAACGGCACTAAAGGGACTTTCAGTGGGTAGATGGGTTGTGGGATTGAAAAAGTACACAAGAAGTCTATGAAAGGTAGTAAATTTAGTAGCAATATGATCTCCACTAGTTAGATTATAGGTTCTACCACCTACTTCTTTTTCAAGTCGGATATACTCTCCATCTTCATCCCAAATACAATTGGTGAGAGTAATATTCTCATTATCTGAAAAAGTATCAGTCCAGAATCCATCCTCTGCATTATAGGTTACACTAGATAAAGCAGATAATGATGGCATAGTAAATCCTATGATAATGAAGAAAATTATTGATAGAATAATAGTTCTTTTGAATAGATGATTTATTCGCATGGGTATCTCCTTAATATATAAACTAATTAATAAATATATTTACTTTATCTACTTAAATACTTTGTGGGACAGTTCTTTACATATTATTATCCCAAATATTTATATATCAGTTATGGAGCATTATTTTGATTAACAGATGTATATTTTGATATTTAAATTAGATGATTATGGTAGGATAGCATTACAAGATGACTTGAATATCCATCACATTTGTTCCAGAGGGGCCAGTGACTAGCAGATCGTGAAGTTGTAAAAAGAATTCATAAGAATTATTTGTACTTAGATATTTTTTATAATCTAATTTTAGTTGACCGGCTCTCTTCGCACTATAACCATCCGCAAGAGATCCTGCTGCATCACTTTTTCCATCAATACCATCAGTTGCAAAGGACCCCAGCAGAATTTCAGTATCTTTTAATTCTTCAATACACCCCAAAACTAATTCCTGATTTCGTCCTCCCCGTCCTTTGCCTTGGAGAGTTACTGTTGTTTCACCACCGCTAATCAACGCCTGTCGCTCACTTGTTTTATTTTCTTTAAATTTATTGACTAAGTATTTTCCTATTTCTCTTGCTTCTCCTGCAAGAGATGTCGTAAGAAGAGTTGGTTTGTATCCAAGTTGTTGTGCTGTCTTCACAGCTTTCTGACAGGCAATGGTATTATTTGCAATGATGTGATTGAAAACATGGTCAAATAAGGGATCATTTTCTTTTGGTGTTTCAGTTATAGTACCTTTGATACCTTTTGTAATAATTATTTGTGCTTCGTCAGGAATTCTGTGCCAAAGATGATATTTTTCTAATACTTTTTTCGCATCACTAAATGTCGTGGAATCTGGAGAGGTTGGTCCAGAGGCAATAAACTCTAATGGATCATCAATAATATCAGAAATAATAAGAGAGAGTACTGTGGCTTGTGTATGTCGTAGAAGTTGTCCACCTTTGACATAAGAAAGATGTTTTCGAATAGTATTTATTTCATTGATATCTGCTCCAGACTCTAAAAGGAGCTCTGTTGTTGTTTGAAGATGATTCAGACTTATTCTTGGACAACAAAAAAGTGCTGATCCTCCTCCCGAGATGCAGAAAACAATTATGTCATCTGCCTGCGTTGTTTTTAATAAATTAATAATTCTATGCGTTCCATCCATACTTCCTTGATTGGGAAGCGGATGTCCACCTTGAATCACTTGGATGTTTTCATGATCGATGATAGCATTCTTTTGATTAGTGATAATTATTCCTTGTTGAATAGGAACAGAATCAAGAACTGCTCGAGTCATACCAACACTTGCCTTACCAAATCCAACAACAAAAATACGACTAAAGATAGAAAAATCAATTTCTGTATTAGAAATGACAATTTGTTGATGGTCAAAAACTTGTTTTACTGCTTGATAAGGATTCACTGCATTTAGAGCATTTTCTAAAATGGTAAGAATATCCTTTCTTTTCTGTTGAAGATCAGGTGTTCGACCATTGTTTATTAACTGCTGAGAATTTTGAAAAATCATAAGCAATTATTTGCCAAATTGGAGTTGTCTCATAAGGTTTTTTCTCATTTTCCTATCATTTGAAAATCCTTTCATCATTCGCTTGGTCATATTATAATATTTTAATACTTCTTTAACATCTTTATTTTCTACTCCTGCCCCTCTTGCTATACGTTTCACTCTTGAAGCTTTGATAATATCTGGTTTTTCTCGTTCTTCTCCTGTCATAGAATCCATAATAATACGAAATTTTTGAAGTTTGTTTTGTGTATCATCCATATCTACTTTTTTTAGTTTTGCTGAGTTACCAAATGGTAACATTTCTGCAACTTTGGAAAGAGGACCCATACCAGCAATCATATCCATTTGATCATACATGTCATTTAAATTGAATTTTCCTGACATTAAGCGTCGTGCTGCCTTCTCTGCGTCTTTCCCTTTCATGGATTCTTCAGCACGTTCTAATAGTAATTTGATGTCTCCCATCCCTAAAAGTCGAGAGATAAAGCCCTGAGGATCAAATTTTTCAAAATCAGTTGGATGTTCACCAGTCCCAACAAAAACGATGGGTGCTCCCACTTCTGAAGCTGCGCTTAAGGCACCACCTCCTTTTGCTGTTCCGTCAAGCTTTGTTAATACGATACCAGTAATTCCAATGGCTTCATTGAATGCTTTAGCTTGGGGACCAGATTGTTGACCCATAGCCGCATCCATGACAAGTAGTTTTTCATCTGGTTTAGTTGCTTTAAAAATTTCTTTCATTTCATTGATTAATTCGTCTTCTAGTTTATGTCGCCCAGAAGTATCAACAATTATTACATCAGCTGATCGTTTGAATTTAGAAAGTCCTTCTTTAACGACTTTGATTGCATCTTTTTGTTTTTTATCACCATAAAAAGGAACCTCCACTTGTTCAGAAATAGCTTTTAATTGTTCATATGCAGCAGGTCTATGGACATCTCCAGCGATAACTGCGGAACGAAGACCTTTCTTTTTAAAATATTTAGCAAGTTTTCCACAGCTGGTTGTATTATGGACAACTATGCCATCTGCAATAAAACTATGATTATCCTCGACAGTTAAATCATAGACAAACTCTGGAGATTCAAGAGGTTGAATTTTTTTAACTTGAATCCAACAGACGTCGGAATCAGCTAAATTATAAATAAAATCTAATCCTTGCTTTGAATCATAACGAGAAGAACGAATAAGATAATCTTTTCCTTCCTCTGTTAAAGAATAGGTATCATACTGTGATTGGATTAAATTGTTTTTTGAAAAATAATATAAAACAGCATTAATCGTTCCACAATGATATTGACTAAAAGGATTTTGCTGTTGGTCTACAAGATTGAGAATATCCAGCATTTTCCCATGTTTTTCGATTGAATATATTTGAGAGAGTCTATAAAGAGCTTCTCGTGATATTTTTCCATTCTTTTCATAAATGCCATAGCTACTAACAAACTCTTGTATGTGTCCGATGGAAAACCCAAGTGATTCTCTAAGGTTTTTTAACAATGGTCCTATTGGAACCATGTCATGTTTTCCACAACCTTGTCCTATACCCATTCTTTTAAAATTAGCTAATCGAATTTTTTTCCGTTCAAGTGTTGAACCAATTTTTTTATAAAAAAACTAAGTGTAACGTGCTTCGATACACAGCTTCCAGTATGGTTTTGCATGAACACGTTTTATAGAGACGCAGGAAAAAATACCGAATCTATGTAAGATGAGGTTGATTTGTTTAATCAAGATTCTACTTTCAGATGTTATTTCGATGTTTCTATAACTCTTGCAAATAGAGCCATCGCAATCAAAATATGCTTGTATAAACCGAGAGAGTATAAGATCAGATGATGAAAGCATACAATCTGGAATTGATAAATTAGGCCCTTTTTTACCGGGGGGAAAATGAAATAAATTTTTGAATATCGAAGCAAGTGTCGTGGATGCTAAAACGATTTTATACGCATTTGACCGTTTGTCCTTTTTTACATATGGTTTGATTCCAAACAAGCAGCTTGACAATGTTTTGACTCTGTTGATTATTTCAGTATCGGCAGAAATGATTTCAACATATGTTGTTGTAAGATGTCCATCTCCTATAAAATATCCAAGAAATTCAGCAAGATCACAGGTTAAAAATCTGGGAAACCGAATATTAACATGAGATTTTTTAGATTTTAAGGTTAAATAATCACGTGGAACATCAGTTCCTTCAAGAAGTTGAATAGGAACTCTTCCTTTTTTTAAATCCAAGGTAAATGAACAATAATTTCTTTTATAGTTTAGATTGTCAACTGCTTCAAGTATAATATCAAACCGAGAATGAAGAATTGTTTTTGCTGAGGAGGGATTGATAATTACGTCGAAATCATGTTGTTTCAAATCTGTAAATAGATCATGTTCTTTTCCCGTGATGGAGTATTCTCTTGGAACGGCAACGTAGTCATCTGATCGTAATTCATCAGCTCGTATTTTTAAAAAGTTACCATTTCTAAGTATAAAAAATGGATGTTCGGGAGTAACTTTAACTGAGAAATCATTGCCTGCATCCAAAGAAACCTGAAGGAGATGTTTCCCCTGAAGTTTCCAAAGATGTGATACTTTTTTACGTTCATTTCTCAATGTTTTTGGATTAAAAGAGGGTACATAGATATCTGCAGAAGATACATCGATTATTGATCCATCATCTAGCCGATCTTCTTCATAATTAACTCTGTATTTTTCATATAATTGCTCTGCGGTGATTATGTCACCAGATGACAGGGAAATGTTGCTTTGTGGATGAACGCATTTTCCCTGACCATACAACCCGACCATCATAATAATTTGTTTTTTTATCGGAAGTTCTCTTGATTCACCAAGGATATTTACAAGTTCATCATAGACAATATGAATGACGTGTTCTCTATTGCTCATACCGGCAGGTGGTTTTTCTTCAAGAGATCGCTTTTCTATTGTTTTTGAAAGCTCGACAACAAGCTTTACATTAACATCTGCTTGTAATAATGCTCGTTGAATATCTCGAACCACTTCTTTAACCAGTTTGGCATCAACATGAACTGCATTTGCAATTTTTTTTAGGGTCCGTTTCAATGAGTCCCCTAAATTATCAAGAACCATATGATCTGCTCTCCGACATGGAATTTTTACCATTAATATCTATCGACGATTTAGACATAGGATTTTAGAACTGTAAATAGTTGTCTCAGATCTTTCTCTTCAACAACAATATCTGCGAATTCTCTTACACATTGATCTTCTGGATTAAAGGCAATGCCAATCCCGCATGTTTCAAACATAGGAATATCAAAACAGGAATTCCCAACAGCAGCACAATTTCTTAGAGGAATATTCAACTTTTGGGCAAGAAATCGAACATTTTTATCCTTATACATAAGTTGTACATTGAGAATTCCATCTCCTGTTAAATTTCCGTTTCTATCTTGTTTAATACCATTGGCAAAAACATACTTAATTCCTAGGTTTTTTGCAACTCGTTGGGCAAGAATGTCTAACCCTGCACTCACAATAGCAGTAGGGATGCGTTTTTTGTGAAGATGTGTAAAGCATTCCTTTGCACCTTTTATAAGTTTGATCTGAGATAAAATGTTTTCGATTTTTTGTATATTAGTCAATTTTCCATTTTCTTTCCAGAGAGAAACATCTCGCTTTATAAATTCAAGATCATCGATATTGCCTTCTAAGTAATCATTAACTGATCGTTCATTAGAAGTTCCAAAATAATCATGAATATATTTCCAGGAACTGATGGTATCCGTGATGACTCCATCCATATCAAAAAAGATCAGTTGTATTGTGTTTGCTTTCTCTATATTAGATGGTTGATGAGAACGTTTTTTCCGATAACATGATAGGTTACAGTTGGAATCCATTACCGTTGCGAAAATAGAGATAATTATAATAAGTTTCGGTCGTCCAATCTTTTAAACTAAAGATTTATAAACTATGGAGGTAATTATTATATCAAGGGGATAATAATGAAACGCCATCTCTTGCGCAACTTAGCTCTATTGGCAATCATATTACTGATAAGTATTGTACCATTCTTAAATACCATTACTGCAGGATTCAGTTATAGGACATCCATAATTAATAATATATCTCAGAACGATATGAGGGGGCCCCACATGTTTGACCTTCTTATTATATCTCCTTATCAATTTATTGATGAATTACAACTCTTAGTATCTCATAAGGAGCGAATGGGGGTTTCTACACGCCTTGTTTCTCTTTGCGACATTTATGATCAAATGTATTGGCAAGGACGCGACGAAGCAGAAAAAATTAAATATTTTATTAAAGAAGCAATCGAACAATGGGGCACAAAGTATATTTTGCTTGTTGGTGGTAAAATGGGTCAACTTCCCTTATGGTATTGCCCTGTCCGATATGTTCATATGCAATGTGATTGGGAAGCTGAGTTTATAAGTGATTTGTATTTTGCCGACATTTATGATGAAAACGGTAATTTTTCTTCATGGGATTCTGATGGAGATGGCATTTTTGGCGAATGGTATTTCCAGCAATATGCAGAGGATCAAGATATCGATCTTACTCCTGATGTTGCCGTAGGAAGACTTCCCTGCCGTTATGAATTTGAAGTGACAGTAATGGTCGATAAAATCATAAAATATGAAACCTTAACTTCTGATCAACCTTGGTTTAGAGATTTTACTGTGTTTGCTGGTGATACCTATCCTGTCTCATATAATCCTAATTGGACAGGGTATGAAGGTGAGTATTATGGTGATTTAGCCATCGACAATATGCCAGGTTTTCAACCATATCGTTATTATACATCAGATGGAACACTTACAGGGTATAAAGATGTTCGTCAAGCCATTAATAAGGGATGTGGTTTTGCCTATTTTGTTGGTCATGGTAGTCCTAGTTCTTGGGGCAATCATCCACCAGATAGTGATGTTTTTATCGATGGGCTCCATGTATATAACGTCTTCCTCTTCTTGAATTTCTATAAATTGCCTGTGTGCGTTATTAGCGGTTGTCATAATTTACAATTTGATGTCGATATTTTCAATGTTTTTAATAAAACAAAACGGTGGCGATGTGAAGCTACATTTGAGAGCATAGGTTGGAGATTGACCCGTAAAATATTAGGTGGTTCTATTGCAACTATTGGTACATCAGCACTCGGTTTTACCAAGGAAGATAAGGATTCCTTTTCTGGAGGCATTAATGAAATTGAAGTGGAATTCTTCAATCAATATGGTAATGAAGAAAAAGAGATACTTGGCGATGCATTTAATGGTGCGATTGAATGGTATGTTGAAACATATCCTATTAATTGGAACACCTCATCAACTGAAGATTCATGGATTGATACTCAAGTCGTACAATCATGGACCCTTTTTGGTGATCCAAGTCTAAAGATTGGAGGCTATTCACAATAGAGTATATCTTGATAGAAAAGGGAATATTTTATAAAGGACTTCTCTTTACCATCTGGTATGGCTTTACCTTTAGACCTCCTAGAAAAATCTATAAATCAGCAGCTTACTCTTCTTCTCAAAGATGGTCGAAGTATTGATGGAAAACTTCTTGGTTTTGATGAATATATGAATCTAGTCCTTGATGAAGTTGAAGAAACTAAAGACGACACTAAGAGAAGACTAGGACGAATTATTCTGAGAGGAAGCAACGTTGTCAGTATTTCACTACAGTAAATGATCTAAAGCGAAAACATTATATAGGTAAAATTACTATTTATATGTGGAAGGAATTGGGCTGGTAGTTGTTGTTTTGTTAGAGTGCATCCCATCCCCTCCTAGTGAGGCCAGCCTGCCTTCCCTTTTTGTTTACTTTGTTTATTTTTTTTCAAAATTTCACTTACAATTTCTCTAGTATAATTTAGTATATTTGTTACATATTTTTTATTTATTGAGCATTTAAATTACATATTCATTCGTAAATTATATATACAGGTGAATACATTTTAAAATTGGAAGGAATTGGGCTGGTAGTTGTTGTTTTGTTAGAGTGCATCCCATCCCCTCCTAGTGAGGCCAGCCTGCCTTCCCTTTTTAATTAAAAAAAATTTAAGTAGATGAGTTCTTTGTAGATGTGGTACATATGGGGAGAACGTTTTCAATAGAAAAAGGAACAACGTTACGCTGTAAAGGATGGAAACAAGAAGCACTCTTAAGAATGCTTGAAAACAACCTTGCAAACGCTGAGTTGCCAGAAGAATTAATTATTTATGGAGGTACTGGCAAAGCAGCTCGTAATTGGGATTGTTATGATGCTATTGTAAAAACATTACAACATCTTGAGAACGATGAGACTATGCTCATTCAATCAGGAAAACCTGTTGCTGTTTTTAAGACTTGGACCAATTCTCCCAGAGTTGTTATGGCTAATGCAAATCTTGTTCCAAAATGGAGTCATTGGGATCATTTTCGTCATCTTGAACAACTGGGACTTACGATGTATGGTCAGATGACAGCAGGATCTTGGTGTTACATCGGTACACAGGGAATCATTCAAGGAACTTATGAAACCTTTGCAGCATGCGCAGAAAAGCATTTTCAAGGCGATTTAAAAGGAAAAATTGTTCTCACGGGTGGTTTAGGTGGTATGGGGGGAGCTCAACCACTTGCAGTTTCCATGAACCATGGTATTTGTATTGCCGTTGAATGTGATGAACATCGGATTGATAAACGTATAAAAACAGGATTCTGTGACAAGAAAGTGAAGGATATTAATGAAGCTATTGACCTTGCAACAAAGGCTAAAGACGAGCAATTCCCTCTCTCTTTAGGTGTACTTGGCAATTGTGCAGATGTCCTACCCTATCTTGTTGAACAAGGTTTTGATCCTGATATAGCAACCGATCAAACTTCTGCCCATGATGAATTACATGGTTATGTTCCAGCAGGTTACTTTGGAAATTCTCTAGAGGAGGCCTTCATGTTACGGAAAAACGATCCAGATCAGTATAGTAAACTTGCTTTTGCAAGTATGAAAGACCATTGTCAAGCACTTTTAGATTTCCAAAAGATAGGATCTATTGTTTTTGACTATGGTAATAATCTTCGTGGACAAGCTGAACATGCAGGTCTCAAGAAAGCTTTTGATTATCCTGGATTTGTTCCTGCTTATATTCGACCATTATTTTGTATAGGTCGAGGTCCTTTTCGGTGGTTGGCACTAACGGGTAATCCCCAAGATATTTTAAAAACAGATAAAGCAGTTATAGAAATGTTTCCCGATAATAAGGTACTTACTAATTGGATTGAACTTGCTGAAGAACATCTACCTTGGGAGGGGTTACCTGCTCGTGTCTGTTGGCTAGGATATGGAGAACGAGCTCAATTTGCTTTAAAAATAAATCAGATGGTTCGAGAGGGAAGTATTGGACCAATTGCCATTACTCGAGACCATTTGGATAGTGGAAGTGTTGCTTCTCCTTATCGAGAAACAGAGAATATGCGAGATGGCAGTGATGCTATTGCTGATTGGCCATTGCTCAATGCTTTGATCAACTGTGCAGCTGGAGCAGATAGTGTACAGATCCATAATGGTGGTGGGGTTGGTATTGGTCTTTCAACCCATGCTGGTATGGTAGTAATCTGTGATGGGACAGAGGAAACCGATGAACGTATTAAAAGGGTATTTACAACAGATCCTGGTATTGGTGTTGCTCGTCATGCTGATGCAGGGTATGCCAAATCCATAGAGTTAGCAAAAAAATCAGACCTCCAATTGCCTATGGTAAAATAATAAAAATTTTTCTTTTTCATATATAATTATAATTTATATTTTAAAAGGGTGTTATTTGTAAATAGTATCATGATGATCAAAATCATCAAATAGGATCAGATTTTCCTCTTTTTTATATTGAAAAATAAGAACGAAATGTCCAATGTGAACACGCTTCGAATCTTTTTTGTTATATCTAAGGTTCTTATAATGCTCGACATTTTTAGAATTTATTACTTCATCAATTTTTTTTAAAATCTTATTATATTGATCTTTATCTTTTTTAGATAACCTGTTAAGTATTTTTTCCAGATTTTCACTTACCTCGAAATTATACATTTATAGCCTTTTTAACTTGTTGCTTTCCTTAATTCTTCAACAGATTTATATCGGGTGTATCTTCCTTTTCGAATTTTTTCTAATTTTTCGATATATTCAGGTCTAAGTTCTGGTTCTAAAAAAGCAGATTCATATTTTTCTATTATGTATTCAATCGTTTGGCTTTTATCCTTAAATCCATATTTTGCTTTTATAATGTTAAGAACACGATTTGAACGATCCCTAATCTTTATAACGGCTTGTACCATATTATTCCACGTATATATTAGTATATGTCATATATATAAAGATTTTCTTAATTACTAATAAAATATCCCTTTCTTTGGTGTTTTTTTGCATTCGAAAGTACTGTATTACTCCAAAACTATTTATAGACAACCAACCATTAACAACCGTTAATTTCAGGGGGGATTAAGATGAAAAAACAATATCCTAATAAAAAAAGCTGGTTCTTTCCTGTATTGATTTGTCTCTTTATTCTCATAGCATCTTTTGCTACTACAGCCAATGATAATGTAGCACATATACAACAAGACCACAAGAATGCTACAAAGCAATATACTATGGCATTTTCTCCTAATGCCCTACCCTTTTATTATACTTCAAATGAAATTATTAACACTCATATACTTCTTCTACCTAATAGTGATATAAGTATAGCTTTATGGCAGGAAATCCTGGAAAATGATGACACGATTTCGTTCTATGCCCTTAGCTCTAACGGCATCTCCTCCTTTAGAACCGTCCAAGCCTCGTATATTTTAGGTTTACGCTATAGTTATTTCGATCCTCTAATAGATCTTCCTATAGTTGATTCATCTCTTTCTTCAGACTCAGATTCTCATTTGTATATTGTTCAATTCGTTACACAGCCTCTTCCAGAATATCAGCAATACATTGAAGACAATGGTGGAATTGTTCGGCATTATATTGCCCAATATGCTTATCTTGTGGAAATGGACCATAATACCCTGGAAGAGGTAGAGAGTCTTCCCTATGTTCGATGGGTAGGACCGTTTCATCCAGCCTATAAACTTGAGGAATTCTTACTTGAATATAGAGAGAATGCCCAAGAAACATACCCCTTACTTCACTACAATATTCAAGTATTAGATGTTTCACAGAAAAGTGAAGTTGCAGAACAGATAAAATCTCTCGGTGGTATAGTACATAATGCTGATGCTGGAAAATTCCTTCTTGAAGCAACTCTAACTCCTGATCAGTTGTTCGAGGTTATCCATTGGGATCAGGTTCTTTTTATTGATAGATGGGGCCCTTACGAATCTGATATGAATATTGCTCGTCAAATTGGTGGGGCTGATTATCTGGAGACTGTTGCAGGATATACTGGCAATGGTGTACGTGGGGAAGTATTTGATGTTGGCTTTAATCTTAACCATGTGGATTTTGCTTCTCGGCCATTGATACAACATGGCTATGTCAATTATGAAGATCATGGTGCTTCAACCTCAGGCATTGTTTTTGGAGATGGCACAGGTAATTCTATAGCTCGTGGTCTTCTTCCTGAAGGTCAAGGAATTGTTGCAGATTGCGACACCGTTGGTCTTTCAGGGTCAAGTAGATATTCGCATACTGAAGAATTATTGCAAGAACCTTATAATGCCGTTTTTCAAACAGCAAGTGTAGGAAGTCCTCGAACAACAGAATATACCACTGTCTCTGCCGAAATAGATGCCATGTTGTTTGACCTTGATCTTGTGCATTGTCAGTCACAAAGTAATTCAGGATGGCAAGATTCCCGCCCTCAAGCATGGGCAAAGAATATTATATCTGTAGGAGGAGTTTATCATTATGATACGTTAACAAAGGATGATGATTGTTGGTGCTATGGTGCTTCCATTGGGCCTGCCTCTGATGGTCGTATTAAACCAGATTTATGGCATTTTTATGATGATATTTATACTGTTGATGGTCCTGGTTCTAATGATTATACCTCGAGTTTTGGTGGTACAAGTGGCGCAACACCAATTGTAGCTGGTCATATTGGATTATTCCTGCAAATGTGGGATGAGGGTCTCTTTGGCAATATCGTCGATCCTGAAGGGTCTGTTTTTGAAAATCGACCTCATATGACCACAACTAAAGCTATGATGATTAATGCTGCCGATCAATACTATTTTACAGGCCCCTCTCATGATAAAACAAGAATGCATCAAGGATGGGGTATGCCTAACGTTCAAAATATGTTTGACCTCAAGGATAAAATACTGGTCATCAACGAAGATGATGTTCTAGTACCCTTTGAAGTTGCACAATATGACGTTATCGTTGAAGCTGATGAACCCGCTCTTAAAGTAACTATGACGTATGCAGATCCACCAGGAAACCCTGCCGTTCAATCACAGCATCGGATTAATGACTTAACCTTAAAAGTCACCTCACCTTCACAAGTCATGTATTATGGGAATAGTGGGCTTTTAGAGGGTATTTGGTCCACTCCTGAAGGCAGTATTGATGCTCGCAGCCAAGATACCAAAAATACGGTAGAATGTGTGTATATTGAAAATCCTGAAGAAGGTACATGGAGTATTGAAGTGAGTGCTGATGAGCTTCTTCAAGACAGCCATATAGAAACACCAGAACTTGATGCAGATTTTGCCCTTGTTGTCAGTGGTATTCAAGAAAGTTCCTATCATCCTGCTGATGTCAATCAAGATGGTGTGGTCAATGTTGAAGACCTCTTGCTTGTCCTAGCGGCTTGGGGGCAAACTGGTGAACCTGGTTGGATTCCTGAGGATATCATCGAAGATGGCATTGTCAATGTTGTTGATCTTCTTGAACTTCTTGCAAACTGGACCCAATAGTTCTTAATCTAAAGCGCCTACTGTTTTTTCGACTTCATGAAGAATTTCACAAGATTTTACGAGTTCTTTCATTTTCGTATGATCTGGGTAGAGAGGCCGATCTTCATCTAAAAAATCGACATATTTACGAATCACTTGTTTTGCTTTGGCAACACCTTTTCCAATTTTATACTCTCGAAAATCTAAGGCTTGAGCGGCAGCCATAAATTCAATGCCGAGAATGCCATAGGCATTGTCTAAAATCTGAAAATTTTTGATTGCTGTATTCATTCCCATCGAAACAAAATCTTCTTGGTCAGCAGCAGCAGGAATAGATTGGATACAAGCAGGGCTAGAAAGAATGCGTTGTTCCACAATCAGACTATCTGCGGTATATTGACTGAGCATAAGTCCTGAAAACATACCTGCACCTTTCGTTAAAAAGGGCGGTAAACCAACACTTAGGGCCGGATTATTGAGTCGATTCATGCGACGTTCAGACATCACGCAAACCATGGTAAGCGCGGCTCCTGCCATATCCATAGGTAGCGATACTGGCGTTCCTTGGAAATTGGCACCGGAAAGCTGTAAATCTTCCTCTGGAAAAAAGACTGGATTATCGCCTACCCCATTCAGTTCAATTTCTACTTGCGTTCGTGCCCATTCTAAAGCATCACGAGCAGCACCGATCACTTGAGGTGTGGAACGCATGGAATAAGCATCTTGTATTTTGCATTTTATTTTTCCTTCTACTAAGTCTCCCCCTTTGATACATTTTTGAATAGCACGTGCACTACGTACCGCTCCAGAAAAACCACGAGCTTGGTGTAATTTAGGTGTATACGGTTTCATATTTGCTTTTAACGCTTCAAGGGACATAGCAGCAGCAATTTCTGCTTGTTTTAAAAAATTGGCAGCATCATACAAAAAAATCGCACTCATCGCGGTAAGCATATTTGCGCCATTAATAATAGCAAGACCATCACGGGCATGTAAGCCTGGAAGTGAAATGCCTGCTTGCTTCATGGCCTTCTTTCCATCAAGAAGTTTACCCCTATGATAAGCCTTACCTTCCCCCATCATTAGAAGGGCAATCTGAGACATAGGGGCAAGATCACCACAGGCACCTACCGATCCTTTCTGACACACAAAGGGAGTGACACCTTTATTAAGCATCTCAATCAAGGTTTGTGTTATCTCAAGTCGACACGCTGATTGACCATGAGCATGAACATTAATGCGTGCAAGCATGGCACCACGAACGTATTCAATGGGAGCTGGGTCACCAATGCCTGCTGCATGATTATAAATCAGATACTTCTGGAATTGCTGCACTTGCTCGTCATTAAGTTCAACCTCTGAAAGCTCTCCAATACCGGTGTTTACACCATACATAATTTCATGGGCTTTGATTTTCTTTTCAAGCATCATTCGACAACGCTGGATACGCTGTAGTGCATCAGGAAGAAGTTTAACAGTTTCATTGTATCGTGCAACCTTGACGATGTTTTCAATGGTTAAACCAGAACCTGAAATCATAATTGTCATCATTAGTCTCCTTATATTGCTGAAGTTACACACCTTAATAAAATTACTCTAAATTAACTTTCCCAATAAAAGAATAATAAAAATAAATAGTTAGACCTTATTGGTAGTATTATCATGTCAACCCAAGAGTCATTCAAAGCAACCGAAGAGACGTGGGATGCTATTGCAGAAAGTTTTGATAGAACAAGAAGAAAACCTTGGAAAGAATGTCTTGATTTTATTGAAAGTCTTTCTGCATCGGCGGTTGTTGCCGACCTTGGCTGCGGTAATGGAAGGCATCTTGTTCCTTGTGCTAAGCGTTGCAAGAAAATAATTGGTGTAGATATTTCTTGTAATTTATTACGGATTACTCAAGAAAAAATACGAAAAAAAGGACTTGTTAATGCCGATCTAATACATGGGAATTTGATTGCTTTACCTTTTAACGACAACTCCTTAGATGCTGTATTGTATATTGCTGCTTTACATAATATAAAGAGAAGAGAAAATCGTATTAATACTTTGAAGGAAATAAAAAGAGTTTTAAAACAGGATGGTACCGCTCTTATTAGTGTATGGTCTCGATGGCAGGATAAGTATAGATTGTTTTTTCTTAAACAATTTCTTTCGCATAAAGATGAATTTGGAGATATTGAAATTCCTTGGAGGCAGCATAACTTGGATATTCCTCGGTTTTATCATCTTTATAGTAAAAAAGAGTTTATTGGAGATATTAGACTTTCTGGATTTATAGTCAAAATGATTTTTAGTGTAAAAAGAATTTCAAAAATTTGTTCTGATAATTTTTTTATCATTGCTACACTATAAATTTCTTAATTAATTATTATAAAAAGAAATTTAATAAGTATAATAAAAATAAAAAGAATTAAAATTTATTTGAGGTAATGAAATTACCCTTCACATAACAATGCCATAATATCTTCTAAATAGTTATTTCTACAAGCATCAACTGTGTCCCAAAAAGCTTTTTGACAATAAGCATATGCTAATTGTGCGAATCCTAACTCAACCAGGCATAAAACACAAGAAGGATTCGCTGTAGCACATGAGAGTAATATACATGCGAGAGCGAATCCAACATTAGCAAGGTAAAATCCTGCACAAACTTTTAAATCACGTAGAGCTTGATAAAAACAATTACGTAATCTATCCAATAATCTTTCTGCCTCTTCTTTAAGATTATCTGGAATTTCACAGGTGTTTTTCCAAATATGTGAACCTGGAGGTGGGCATTCATATTGTAAACAGATTTTCAATCCTTCATAATTTATTATAAAATCTGGGGGAGGAAATGTATCGTCTTTTCCTTGGTTTGTACCATAGTTTTCACTATCTATACTAATTTCGTTTTCTGATTCATTTTTTGAATTATAAAACCAGGTAATTTTTATTCCGGAATCTGCAAAAAATATGTCCCAATCTGTAAATATATATAAAAAATTGAGTTCTTCCTCTGTCTCATAATTATAACCGGACATCTGAAACCCAGTTATATTTGCATGACCAATCTCTGTATACAGCACACCAACAATTAAATTAATATCCTTTATAACTTCTTCAGGGTATTCGATTTCTTTTAGACTATTATCATTATTACAATTTTGAAAATAATTACTTCCATAGTCATCGTTTATCTCTAATGCTCTTATTACAAAAATATTTAATGGTTGATCAAAAAGATTTTTACCTTTATAAAAACCTGGTTCTATAAAAGGTTTAGAAAATTTATATAATGGAACTGGATCATCAATATATTCCCCAAATAAATTCATGTGGACACTTCTCCACATCATCTGAAAATATTCTAAATCATAGTCAAAATCTAAAGGATCTCCTTGTAATAATCCATCCCCAATCATTTTTGTTTTAAATGATTTAGTCAAATCATCAGTTTGTTTACAAGGACAATCATAATTGATATTATCAATATTAGAAGTGATTCTCTCTTCTTGTTTAGATTTCTCCACTGAACTTATAACCGATGAATTTACAGCAACTAGAATCAATAATAAAATTGAGCCAATACTCAACATTTTTATTGTTTTTTCATTCATTTTTTCGTATCTCCTTTATATTTGGAATGTTATTTTAATTGATATAAATAAATAATTAGACATAATTTGAATTTTTGGACGATTTTCGAAATTAAATTTTATCTATAAATAAAATTCATTTGTAAAAAAAAAGAAAAAAGAGAGATTTTAATACTATTTGCCTTTATTCTTATGTCCAGTGCGCTAGGATAAAGAAGATGTCATCGATATTGACGGTGCCATCATCATTGACATCAGCAGGTCCGCCAGTTTCTCCCCAGTGAGCCAAGACAAAGAAGATATCATCGATATTAACAAAACCATCACCATTGGCATCACCAGGCACTCTTGTTTCTAAGATTAGATCTAAGCTATAGAAATGAACGTCAGATGAAATTTCTAACCATTGGTATTCTGTTTCACTAACTGTCCCTAACCCATCGTCTGCAATATAGAGAAGTAATACTTCAGAATAAGCGTCTAATCCTAGTATCAATTTCTTCGCGTAATATCCAGTACTATCAGTATACACTGATTCATAGGTTTGACCGATATCAAGGTTTGTTATGGATACTTCGGCATTTTCAACAGGTTCTCCACCGATTTCATTATACCAACAATAGCCATCAAACGTTGCAGTAGTCCAACTGTAGATCAACATCGTATGATCTGGATTTTCAGCATATTCCCAAATAGCCATGGAACCTTGGTCTGCAATATCAGCAGATCGATATTCCTTAATTGGTGGATATTCTTCTGTAAGAACATAGAATCCATCCCAGGTTTCACCAGCATCATATGATACAGCAAAGGTAAGATTCTCATCAATCATTGCCGTACAAATAAAGGTATGTCCTTGAACGTGTGAGATTTCAGGATACTGAATTTTTCCACCTTCTGGTGTATCAATATACCAAATACCACTGATTGTGAAACTCTCTCCGACATCACCACTAGTGGAATTGTCCCACCAGAGGGAAAGCATGACCTCATTTGGATTCGTTTTATTATGAACTTCTACAGCAGCAACAACAGCATCATTATTGGCTGCAATAGCTGGGTTTTTCAAATCTAGATTTGGATCAGTTAACCAATGAGTCCAGCCTCCACTGTCAAATCCTGGTTGATTGGGATAATTATATGCAAGGTTCATATCGTTGCCATACCAACAGATAATTTTTCCTTGATCTTCGGTATAGGGATCCCAAATGGCATAGCCACCTTTCGTGGCATCGTCCATATATGCTGCCGTTGCTGAACAGGAATCTGAGTCGTAGAACCAATTGATTAAAGCGTAGCTATTACTACCTTGATATTCAATAGGGTAGAACACATGTGGTCCGTTTACCACAGGATCAGCATATTCATTGCTCATGATATACGAGCTAATTCCCCAGGGATCACTTGATTTATTCACGGGAAATTCAAGTCCATCACAACAGGCCATGTCATCAA
>Ga0272441_10002815_pt1 | contig 34526 bp, 31 predicted proteins | sample SSMProp6N_FD_193582 | JGI IMG/M metagenome (GOLD analysis project Ga0272441, IMG submission 193582) | Marine sediment archaeal communities from Little Sippewissett salt marsh, Falmouth, MA, United States - SSM-Prop-6N | ecosystem: Environmental > Aquatic > Marine > Wetlands > Sediment ... | reverse complement strand
CATGCACCATCCACACTTTTCGACCAGAACCTTACTCCACAGCTCAGACGCTCAGAGCGCCGACTCGAAGAATCACGATCAGTGTCGCTCGAGCTCGACAGTGTCGATGACCAGATCCATATGAAGATCGGTAATGGTCGCCGTCATACGCCGCTGGACCGCTCGATACAGCGCAAATGCATATTCGACAACGTATTGCGCATCGTCCTCAAATCCGTCTCCGTCGAAGTCGCCGATGCTTACATCGTACGGTTGGACGATCTGCACGCGGATGTCCGCAAGCAGGTTGCTGTCAATGTCGATCACGACAGAGTTGGCAATTCCGCAACAGGCCGCAGGCTCCAACCACAGTCGATCGTCGAAACACTCATCGAGGTCCATGTTCATGGCGGCGTAGGCAGCCGGGTGATCCTCTGGATCGTTCGGGTGAGTCCCAGCGTAGGTCTCGTCCTCATCCGAGAATCCATCCCCATCGGTGTCAATGGGCAATCCTGTGACGGGAGCAAGCAGCGGTATCAGATCCGAGTTGCACGGATCGTCGTCCAAGCCGTCGATGTACCCATCCGAGTCGGAGTCTCGATTGGTCGGATCGAGCATGGGAATGAACCGGACCCAGTAGTCGATGGGGTCTTCGTCGATCAGACCGTCGCCGTCATTGTCTATCTCGTCCACCGGGTCTTCGTCCGTCAATCCGTCCGTGTCGTTGTCGAGTGTGAAGTAGGCCATCTCGACACATTTCCACATAACTTCAGGCCCGTCGAGAATCCAATCGTTGTCGGTGTCATGGTCGAGTGGATTGGTCGGATTGAATGGCGGCTCGATCGGATCCTCGCCATCGAGTCCGTCGAGATCCTCGTCGATCCCGTCTCTGTAAGGATCTTCGTTGTACAGTCCGTCACCGTCGTTGTCCCAATCGGCGTAGAGTGCGAACACCTGTGCTTGATACCGTTCTTCATAGTCAGTGAGGCCATCATGATCCGTGTCCAGATCGCACGGATTGGTCTCCGTCGGATACGGGATCGGAGGCCCAGGCAAGGGGTCGTAGTAGTCGAATTCGCTAGGCAGGAAATCGAAGTTGCCGTCGTGATTCCGGTCTTCGTATCCATCCTCCAACTGATCGTCGTCCGTATCCGGATCCAGCGGATTCAGGCAGCCGCAGGCGGGATACGTCACATCAATCGGCCGACCGTACTGATCTGCCGGAGGAATCCATCCTTGCCGTGATGTGGAGAAGCCGAGTACCTCAATACCGTCCCCGTCGCCGTCGCCGTCCGTGTCAAACTGGTTCGGGTCGGTCTCGTCACCTGCATACACATCCCCCCAGTAGTCGCCGCCTCCCGGCTCCCACTGACCATTCCCGTTCTTGTCTTCCCCATAGCCGTGGGGATTCGGATGGTCTCCGATTCCATCGGAGCTCCCGCTACGAACGGCAACGGCGCACGCGTCGAGGCCAACGTCTGCGAGCGGCGCGTTGCACGACTTACAGACGAGGCTGATGGCGATGCGGGCGTCGCCGCTGAGCATCCACGGTGTTCCTGTGCCGCCATCGCACAATCCGTCGCCGTCGGTGTCCGGGTTGGCAGGGTTCGTGCTGTTGAGGCCGAAGACTTCCGCGGAGTCGAGCAATCCGTCATCATCCGTATCGGGATCGAACGGGTCGGTAGGGACCGGACCGCCGCCGGTAACCTCATGCCAGTCGTTGCGGCCGTCGTTGTCTGTGTCCCAATCTCCCGGATCGGAGCCTAAGCTGATTTCCTCGCCGTCTCCGAGCCCATCGCCATCAGAATCAGCGTCGCAGACATTCCAAAGCGCGTCGTCTTGCTGCTCACCAGTAGCCTCGCTAGGGACGATGCGCAAGACGCCGGGGTGCGGAATTCCAGCGTCCTCGATATCCAGGAAGTCCTCGTAGTGGGTGTATGCAAGCGCAAGCCCAAACGCGGTCACCACACCTTCGACCGTCTTCCGGACGACGTCACCGTCCTGGATTCCGTCGCCATCGGAGTCCCCATTGCCGACCCAAGGGCACAGGCTGTCCCGCGTGCCGGCAACCGCACCAGCCTCCAGACTCAACCCGCTACCGTCGTACTCTTGCGGGTCAAAGAGGAAGTCATCATCCGAGTTGATATCGAGCGGGTCGCTTTCCTGATCGAACGTTCGATTTGGCGTCGCGCCGGGTACTCCTCCGGTGGCGACAAGTTCATCCGCATCGTTCAGCGTGTCGTTGTCGGTGTCCTGATCGAGCGGGTCTGTTCCGGTGATATTCACTTCCTCGAAATCGCTGAGTCCGTCATTGTCCGAGTCAACGTCGAGCGCCGGGACTGTTGCAGCAATCGAGCCACCTGCTTTTGGGGCAAACGTGTACGGGCCCAACTGATTGTTTCCCGTTCCGGGCGGCGAGCCTGCCGGACCGGTCCCTAGCGGCAGATCGGTTGATACACCCTCCGGACTGACGGTCTCGAATCCCGGAGGTGACTGGCCGGCCAGCGGCCCTCCACCCAGCAGGGACACCTCAAGCCCATCGGAGAGGCCGTCGCCATCAGTGTCGGGGTTGCAGGGATCCGTCTCCCAGTAGTCCACCGATCGAGAAGCCGCAGTGTCGAATGTTCCGATGGTGATCCCCGCATTCTTATCTCCCCAGGTCCCATCATGGTTTGCGTCTTCAATTCCATCCTGTAAGCCGTCATCGTCGGAATCAGGGTCGTTGACGTAGGGACAAGACGTGTCCGGAGATCCTGACGTGCTGGCTCGCCCCACGCCGGAGCCGTCGCCATCGTTGTACTCCACATCGTCTCGGATTTCGTCGTCGTCCGTGTCGGGATCGAGCGGATCGGACTCCTGATAGAAGCTGCGAAGCGGGAACGTTCCGCCGGTGACGATCAGCTCGCAGGAGTCAAGCAACCCGTCATCGTCGCTGTCTGCGTCGAGAGGGTCAGTTCCCGTGACGTTTACCTCTTCGTAGTCCGACAGCCCGTCGTCGTCACAGTCGTCATCCAGCACCGGGATCGTCTGGACTGTCGCGCCGGCTGTATCCACTACCGCGGTGACGTACTCGAACGGAGTCACGCCAAGATCGTGCCAAGCGTCGGGATCTACGCGAAGTCCTCCAAGCAGGCCACACTCCTCTCCGTCGCTGAGTCCGTCGCAATCGCTGTCTCCGTTGCAGGGATCCGTCTCCCAATCGAGACTCGCCTGCGTGCCGGTCTCCCCGAGTGTCGCGGGGAAGTCATCGTCACCGTCGCCATCCCAGTTCTCAACGCCATCCTGTATCCCATCGTCGTCCGAGTCGTTGTCGTTCACGTAAGGACAAGCTACATCCCGCGTCCCACCCGACGTCGATGTCGTGCGTACAACGCCAGTTCCCGGGTACTCGATGCCATCGGCAAGGCCGTCGCCATCCGTATCGCTGCTTCGTGGATTGCTCGCCTGATCGAAGGATCGGGTTGGGAATTCTCCTCCGATTACGATGAGTTCGTCCGCATCACTGAGCCCGTCACCGTCACTGTCCCAGTGGAGGGGATCGGTCTGTGTCACGACCTGCTCTTCGTAGTCGGAGAGTCCGTCGTCGTCGGAGTCGTCATCCAGTGCGGGTGTGGTAATCGTGCCCAGCGTACTGTGCACGGTCTGCGGTCCGGGTCCGAACAAAGCCTCTTCCTCACCGTCGGTTAGGCCATCGGCGTCCGTATCGGCCAAGCACAGATGCGTCTCTCCTGTGCCTGTGGAGCCCGTTCCACCGACCGTCCCGTCCCACGTGACGTTCAGGTTCGCATCCTCGATCCCGTCCTGAAGGCCATCGTCATCCGAATCGGAATCGTTGACGAACGGGGAGTATCCAGTGGGTGCTGTCCCCGGATCGTAGGGAAGCGAACTCGTATCAACAGCCAGTCGGCCGGGATCGAACTCAAGCAGATCGCTCAGTCCGTCTCCGTCGGAATCTTGGACCAAAGGATCGGCATGATCGGCTGTCAGCGTACGCGCCGTCACGCCGTGGAATGTTTGAACTTCGTCACAATCGCTCACGCCATCCTCGTCAGTGTCGTCCCGGCAGTAATCGGTTTGGAAGTCGAACAGCTCTTCGCCATCCCCCAGTCCGTCCCCATCGGAATCCCAATGGATCGGACTTGGGCAATACAGCAGTTCTCCCGGTGCGGCGCTCTTCTCCAAGAACCACCCAGCCCACAGCAATTCCTCGCCATCCGCTAGCCCATCCATATCCGAGTCGTCATTCTCATCGCTCATCCCCGTTCCGCCGCAATACTCGTGTTCGATGACCCGATAGATCCCATCGCCATCCCAGTCAATGCAGATGCTTTGTGAGATTGTGTTTAGTGCAAGCACCGAGGCGGATACGATCGTAGAGCAAATGGCACCTGCGATGTCGGTGATATCGGCAGCATCGATCCACGCACACACGATCGAACCAACCTCGCTCGTGATATCGGAAACGAGATCCAGGCTCCAGCAGGCTTTGGTATAGGCATCCCACAAAGCGCCTACGGGGACAATGTCCAGATCTCCAATGTCGCCGCCGATAACTTGCGGCTCGGCGATCATGGGGTAGTGAGAGTCATCACCCGGGTAGTAGGGAGCAATCAGTACCGGCCCCTCGACCGACGTATCGACGGTGAACGTCCCGGACGCGATCCCTTCACTATCTTCAGTCAGCGTGCATAGCGTCTCGTGCAGTTCGTTCTCGACAGAACCCACCGGGGTGATCGGATCCCCATCGGGATGGTTGTCCTCCACCGCGATCGTGCACGTATGTGTCGTGTCGAGCGTTGTGGCGTCGGTGCAGTCACAGCTAACCTCGACCAGACGCTTCAGGACGCGGAGCGCAGTCGTCGTGCTACTCCAGGAGTAGTCATCATTGCCATTGAAAGATGCTGTGATCTGGTGCGAATCCGGGTCTCCGGTCAAGGGCATATAGTCGACGCTGCAACCCGAGTAACTCGAGCTCTGGTAGCAGTATGTAATCGTATCATGGTTGTTCGTGAACTCGCCATTGCCAGCTCCCGCATCGGTCGAGAAGTACACCTCTCCTGTGACGTGCTTGCTCGGCTCGATCGCATCAAGGACTCTTGCCGTGATTTCGGTCTTCTCATTGATACTCTGCCCCTGAGGGTCGAGTGTGAGTTCGATCTTGATAGGACGGCGAACCGTTACGTTGACCGTGTCGCTGCACGTCGAGACTCCCCCGAAGATGTGCGTTGCCTTTATCTTGTGCGTCTGCTCGAGCGCTGAATTGGGAACGTAGTACGCACTCCACTGGCCCTCCCCGTTTCCCGATCCATTGGGATATCCGTAATCCCCAAGGGCACCCGATCCCTGCGTGATCTCCCACACCACGGTCCCTGCGCTGAAGAGATCCCCATTGTCATTTCGCACGGTTGCGACGAGACGCACAGAGTCATCCTCCAGATCGACTGTGCAGAACGGAGAGCAGGTCAGGGTTAGCGAGTAGGCAGCACAGAGCAACGGCAGGAGTCCAACGAACAGCACAGAAAGGATGAGTGGCTTGGTAGGGCAGGGCATGAGAGACCGGATGCTGGTCTGTCTCTTCACTGAGCTTGACATTCTTCTCCTTTCTCGGCTGCGCCGGCGGGCGCAGTGATGCCGACTCCGATGTCTCCCCCTCTGCTTCGACGAGATGACACGGCGCGTCATTCCTCCTCTAGAACGTCACACTGGTCGAGATCGAGGCCTGAGTGAGCCCGTTTCGGCCGAAGGTCACTCGCACAGACAGCATCGCCGGGGAGAATCGCAGAGTCAGGGTGTTGCCCCAACTCGCAAAGCCAAAGCCGTCTCCCCGTTGGCTGAAAGAGATCGACGTACTGCTAGAGAACGTTCCCTGCGAGAGCATCAACCGGAACGACAATCCGGTGAGACCCCGGTCGATCCCGGTGGCGTTCACGCCCCACGATCCCCCGATCGCTCCGAGATTCAGCGTTCCACTACAGTTGGCGGACAACCCGGTAATCTCCAGGGTGTCCAATGCGATCCCGACCTTGAAAGGACCAGTAGTTGCGGACAGCAGAATCGAACTCACCGAAGGAGATGACGGGAGAGCACCGAACGATATCGACATGCTAAGGGTTGTCCCCTCCCACGCAGGTCCAGAGATGCTAATCGTTGAGTGAATGATCTCTTCCGTGCCTGTCGATGCCGAGAAACTGGTTCCGAATGCTACGTCCTGCGCGCCGATGCCCAGCAAAGAGGCTCGTCCCAGAGAAAACCCGCTGACGTTGATGCGAAGAAAGGAGCTATCCGGCGTGACCTTCCCACTCCCCGAGTGCCCCTTGATGGCTTTGGCACTTGAGGAGGCTGCAAGTCCGAGTTTCAGTTGCATCGACACCCCCGCATTCGCGCGCCAATTGATCGACGTCAAACTCCCCATGGCGAAGTCCTGATTCGTGAGATCGTATGACAGTGGATCGAACGAGCTTCCCGGCTGAGGGTAGTTGACATCCTCGAGCATCAAGAGATGTTCAATATCGAATCCGAGAGCAGACGCTTTGAGCGTCACGCGTGCGGATACGAACAACGGGTCACCTGGAGGAATCACCACAGAATTTGAGAGGTTGCTCACATCGACAACGCTCTCAAACGGCACCGCAATCCAAACCTCGGGGAGTAGCGCCACATCCTTCAACGGTAGTTCAAGAACCTCGACGCTGTTCAACGAGAGCGGTCCCAAGAATACGAAATGCTCCAGGCCAGCCGTGTTGATTGCGGCCTTGACCTGCGGGTCGATGAATCCCGTCAAGAAGATGACCTCAAGCTCAGATCGGATCGCGAGTTCCATGGACGTAAACTCGCTTGGTGTGTCTGTCTTGATTTCTCCATCCACTGTGGTCGGAATCCGGCGCGCAACGAGACTTAGATCCAAACCTCCCGTGATCTGTCCCAGCGTAGCTGTGGACAAGACACACGTGATGAGAGCCGCCAAGCCACCTTTCCAAGCATGTCCTGCACGCATGCTTGCCCTCCGGAGCATCTACCACTCCTCACAAGCGCAATGGCAAAGCTGTAGGCGACGCTAAGAGCCCGGCGCGCATGCAGTCGTAGGTATTGCTGACTGCCGCGGCAAAAGCTCAAAACACGTGTGCCCACGTTCGTTCGCAATTGCGCTCACTTCCATGACTCATATGGATCCAGCACCGAGGAACTGCGAGGCACGAGCAAGCTTAACCTTGCTCGTGAGCGTCTCCGCAAGTACTGGAGCTGCAGCGCCCCCCTACTCGCCGCCGCCTGCTCACTCGGTAGTCGCCGGACAGCCCCTCCAGGCTCTCCGGCTATCTGCTGGTAGCTGCGTATCGCAAGCCCTTTCTCCACTGATCCACTCCTCTAAACGTGCAGTATCATAGAAAGCGCTACCAGATGCGTCAAATCCAGCCATCTGAGCCTTGGCGTCGTGACTTCCTCAGCAACTGCTGAGGAGAGACTCGCGGGCCTGTTCGTTGCCCGGACCGGCCGCAAACTGGGGCTTGAATGCAGGGCCTAACCACGCTGACAGATGAGACACAGGCTCGCGCGGAGGAACACGACGCCGCTGATGAGATCTCCCACCGCGTTCTCGCCAATCCGCAGCACCGCGACCTCGCACAGTCAAGAAACATGGAAAGTGCGAAGCTCCAGAACGATGGCTCAAGTCATCCTCTACGACCTGCAGAAGAGATAGAAATCGTGATGTTATGAAAGCGTGTCTCCCTTGCCGGCAATAGAGTACGCTGCCAGTGAAGAGACTAAGCGGCTAGTGCCGCAAGGAGGCTTGCCAAGATGCAACGAGTTTGATTCCCGCAAACATGCCACGTGAGCATTGGTGGAGGGCGAAACCGGGGAGATCTTGCGAGAACCGCGGATTGAATACATTCGGGGAGCCTTACGGGGATTCTCCAGCCAGGCTCTCCAGTTGCTGTCGAACCGATCTGGACTTGTACTGGATCACGGAGGAGATCGAGGAGGCGGGAATGGTGCCTCAGCTGGTCAACGCTCGCAGGGCAAAGCTGATGAGTGGATCGATCGACAAGACGGACCGGTTGGATGCTAGAGGGATCCATCGTCTTCTGCGAGCAGGAACGCTGCCGACGTTGTGGATCCCGCCACGAGATGCACGCGAGCTGCCGAAGACGCGAATGGTTCTTGCCAGACAGCGGATGCAGCTCAAGAATCGGATTCACTCCACCCTGGCAGAGTACGGACTGAAACCCAACGGCGTCACGGATCTGTTTGGCGTTTGCAGTAGGCAGATACAGTCCAGCTTCCTCGGCAAGTTTCCAGCACAGACACGCTACGCAACCGATCTGCTCATCGAGAGCCTGGGCCATCTTCAAGAAGAGCTACGTGCGATCGAACTGAGGATGTCCGAGCAATTCGGTGCCATGAAGGAACTCGAACTCAACCAGACGCTACCTGAGTTAGCGTCGATTTTTGGGGAACTGTCATCCTCACAGGGGTCCGTGATGTGGAGCGGTTTCCCAGCGCCAGTCATCTGGCTTCGTATGCTGGGAAGAGATCCGGAAGACATGCCAGTGGCGGACACGTTCGCTACGGCCGTACACGACCTGATGTCAATCACTGCCTGAAGTAGGCGTACACCGATCCAGCCAACTCCGTGATGATGCATCGAAGAAGACATCTCCAGCGGCATGTCCGTCGCTTGTAAGAGCGGGTGCAACGTCGAAGAGGACACCAGAAGGCAATCTGATCTGTTAAGCGGCATCTGGCCGAGCCAACATACTGGATGCTGAGCAAGCAAGCGGCATACAAGGATCCCGTGGCACAGCGACGGCAAGAGTCGAAGAAGAAGACGTGCGCACGGCGGGGACATGAACCCACTTGATTCATCGCGAAAGAACCGTAGATTCTGCGCAAGTGTCCGAAGGGAGCAACGTAATTCGCGACACGTCATCTGAACAGCATATTTCTGCCGAGACGGCGGATGAGCTAGCGAGCTTACCAGCAACAAGCACATTGGGAGTTCGGCTTCACCGAACTCCTCTTTCATCTCAGCCATGTACTTCGGGTGTGCGCTCTACCGGGCGGCAATCAAGACACTCCCCATTGGCAAACAGCGCTTTCAGAGATGTCCCCGGAACTCAGTACTACGCCCCCAGAGTCTTCCCTGGTTCCGAAGTACGCGCCTTTCGGATCAATACCCAATGGAAGCTTTGCACCTCGAAGACAGGCAATGGCTTTTCACAAGGAGCCTAGACGCTTGATAATTCGGAGCGGAGGTTCGTGATGGAGTTCGAAGCCTATCGAAAAGCACTGAGGCAAACGCGGGGCAAGGATCTTGTCGAGAAATACATAAAGGCTGCCAAGGAGTTCGAGCGCTACCTTGCGGGGAAAACGCCCGCGCAGACGCTTGAAGGGGCCACGCCAAAGGATTTCCTTGCCTACGAAGCCACCTTCAAAGACGAGGAAGGTGCGCGCACCATGCCTTACTGGCTCCTCTTCGTTCTCTATCGGTACCTGCAGAAGACCGATATGACCGACGCCATCATGTGTGCCTGTGCGCAGAAGTCCAAGTCAGTAGAATTGAAGCAGTTCAGCACGCTCTCTCTCTCGCTTCGCAATTCCCTCGACAGGCTCGGCCTTCGCACAAATCTGGATCTGCTTCGGGCAGCAAGAACCGCCGCAGATCGAGACTCCCTTGCGAAGCAGACAGGTACACCCGTAGAGGAGATCGTAACACTTGCGCAAATGTCTGATCTCCGGCGACTGCTCGGTCCCAGCAGAGTTCAGAGCCTAATGGAGGCGGGAGTCTATTCGGTTGACAAGGTTGCCTCCATGAGCATTGATGCGTTGCACCAGTGCGTCGCCAATGCACATCCTGGCAAGCGCGTGAACCGAAGGGGCTGCGAATACCTTCCCTACAGAGCCCAGTTCTATCCTACCGTGATTGAGGGTATCGACTGAGATCGCCGGTGTCAGATGGAACGCGCAATCCAGAAGCTGGGACCCTGCAGCCTCTCCCCAAGTTCTCAGCGTGGATGGTTAGCCGAAACCAGCTTGACGTAATCAGCAATCAGGTCCTACGGGGTAAATCCGCAGATCTCAAAGAGAACGCGGGGCTGCATTGTCGGCGGCTTTCAATTGCCGGATGACGTGCAACCCCGACGCCTTTCGTACTCTGCGACGGCGATGGCTAAGATGAGTGAAGATGTGCTCGAACAACTTGATGCTTCTACTACCCCGCCCGCAAGGCTCGCACGATCTCCCGAACCCGCGGCCGTTTGCCGTACATGAGCAGATAGATGCGAAGGAGCTTGGCTGCGATCCACAGTCCGCCGAGGACGGAGGCGCCCAGGATAGCCATGCTCGCGACCAGTTGCCAGATCGGCACACCGGTGATGCCGAGCCGCAGCATCACGAGGACCGGTGCGCTAAACGGAACCAGGCTGAACACAACCCAGACCGGGCTGTTCGGGAAGAACATCAGCAGGGAGATGAACCAGAAGGGCGCAACGGCCATCAGGGTGAACAGCGGCGCGATCCCCTGGGCCTCTCGAACTGTCGAACAGATGGCGGCAATCGCCAGCGCGACGACGGCGAACAGGAGATACCCAAGGACGAAATAGACCACGCCAAGGACCAGGAGCCCCGGTGTCACTTCGATAGCGCTCAGCATGCCACCGATGGTTGCTGATCCGAGCCGCAGCAGGAGCGGGATCGAAATGGCCCACAAGAGCACCTGAAGTAGTCCGGCCATTCCTCGCCCCAAGAGCTTCCCCGTGAGAAGCTGCCTAGGCGAGACGGTCGAGAGGAGGATCTCCATCAAGCGGTTCTCCTTTTCCTCGCCAAGGCTCTGCAGGACGTAGTTCGCAGACACGTTGAGCGCAATCGCCATCAGCATCCCGAAGAAGGCAGGCACAATGAAGTTGACAAACCCGCCCTGGTCCTCGGCGACGGTGCCTTCCGTCGTCAGTGTGGTGGTCACAATGTGCACCGGCGTGAGCACGCGGCCGATCAGCTCGGGGGGCACTTCGCTTGCCAGCAGATTGCTGTCCAAGAATCCCTCGATGGTCGATTCGACAGCGGGCGGCGGCGTGAGTTCCTTTTCCAGCGTATAGCGGGCCACCGTCCCGGTAGCCACGTAATCGGCCGGGATAACGAAATACTCATCAAGGGCACCTTCCGTCAGAGCGACGGTCGCGGCATCCTCCGATTCTATCCGGATCAGTTCGATCCCCGCGGTCTCGTACAACGGATCGAATCCGCCGATCTGATCGACATAGCCGATCTGCGTCACGGAATCTGACGGCACAGCGACGTTCGAGGCGAGCTTGATGATGCCGATGCCCAGCAATACGAGCACCGGAATGGCAAGCGTGAGGATAATGAAGCCCTTTTTCTTGATCGTATGAAGGAACTCGTGTCGAAGGATTCGTCTTGTTCTAGTTGACATCTACATCACCTCCGACGTCGGCTTTCTCTATGAAGATCTCGTGCAACGTGGGTGTCGCCACTTCGAATCGATCAATTGGGGTAGAAGCCTCAACCAACTGCTCTAGAACCTTCTGGGGCGTCGAGGCCGGATCGAGGATCAGTTCGACGTGATCCTTGTGTACGCGTCGCTCGGTGACTCCTGCGACCAGGGGCACCTCGGCGTCCGATTCGACCAGCACGGCGTGCCCGCGATGCTCTGCACGAATCGCGTCAAGCGCCCCGTAGAGTACAGATCGCCCGTTGTTCACCATGAGGATGCGATCACAGACGGCCTCCACTTGGTTCATCTGATGGGTGCTGAGGATGACGGCCTTGCCCTGCTCCCGAAGATCGAGCAGCAGCTGTTTGACCCGCTCGGTGTTCACCGGGTCCAGACCGGTGAACGGCTCATCGAGGATGACCAGCTCCGGGTCGTGAACGATCGTGACGATCAGCTGGATGATCTGGGACATTCCCTTGCTGAGTTCTTCGATCTTCTTCTTCTTGCTCGGGAGCATGCCCGTCTGCTCGAGCAAGGCGTCGGCTTCCGATTCGATCGCGCGGGGATTCATGCCCTTGAGGGAAGCAAGATAGCTGATCGTTTCGATCACAGAGAGCTTCTTGTAGAGCCCGCGCTCCTCGGGTAGGTATCCGAGTCGGCCCTTGGTCGCCTGGCTCGGGACCTCGCCAAAGATGCTGACCCGGCCGGTGTCGGGCTGAATGATGTCCATCATCATCCGCAAGGTCGTCGTCTTGCCAGCGCCGTTGGGGCCAATGAGTCCGAAGATCTCGCCCTTCTCAACAGAGAAAGAGAGCCCGTCTACCGCGACCTTCTCCTTGAATGCCTTGACGACATCGATGACTTCAACAGCCGGCATCTTCATCCTCCCATGGCCTCGTTGTACATCGTGGGCCAGCGACAAGCAAACGTATCCAGCAGCCGGACAGCAAAGACCCTGCGTCTCGACCTGAATCACGGCGCTTTCCATCCGCGACATGAGCTAGCATCGCGGAAGCCAAGCTCTGTGTCCACAACATCCGTCGCCGCTTCACGGTTCCCGCCCTTCTCAGTACGATCGGAATTGAGAAAGAGGAGGTCGCGATGTCTCGAGCGATGATTGTCGCAGGATTGGGAGCTCTTGCGATGGCTGCAATCCTAGTCTACGGATTCGTGGTGGGCGATTTCGCAGTAGAAGGGCGTCGGCTCCTTGCGATGCCGTGGGGAAGAGTCTCGCTGGTTGACCTGTACGTTGGCTTCATCTTGTTCGCATGCTGGATTCTATTTCGTGAAGGCCTGATACCGCGCTCGGCCCTGTGGATCGCCGGGGTGATGATTCTGGGCAGTCTCACGATCTGTGTGTACGTGCTCGCGACGCTGCGATCGAGCCGAGGTAATTGGCGCGTCTTCTTCCTCGGCCGTCACGCGAAGGAGGCATCCGGGAGGTGAGTTCCTTGAAATGGCAAGAGCTTCTTGACCAGTTTCGGGAGGTCGTCCTCGGGCGGCGAGCCTGGGGAGATGCCCTTGGCCCTCCATTGGCCTTCCTATTGATCCACTTGTGTTGTGGTGTATGGCCGGCTGTTTGGGGCGCCGTCGGGTTGGCGCTGCTGATTGCCCTGTTTCGGGTGGTTCGCCGCCGGCCGTTGCGCTATGCGCTCGGTGGACTCGCGGGGGTCGCAATTGCGTCTTTGGCCGCGGTACTCCTCAGGCGCGGTGAAGGATTCTTCATTCCGGGCATGCTGAGCGGCAGTGTGACGTCGGCTGTCTGTCTCGTAAGTGTGATTGTCCGACGTCCACTGGTCGCTTGGACCAGCTTCGCAGCCCGACGATGGCCGTTGGCCTGGTACTGGCACCCACAAGTCCGACCGGCGTACAGCGAGGTCACCTTGGCGTGGTTCGCGTTCTTCTCCGGCCGCCTGCTACTCCAGGTGATCCTGTTCCAAAGTGGAGCCACGGAAGCCTTGGCGATTGTCAATCTCATGCTCGGCTGGCCCGCGCTTTTCCTGTTGCTGGTCGGAAGCTACCTCTATGGCCTGTGGCGGCTTCGAACCCTTTCCGGACCCAGCGTTGCTGAGTTTCGTGCAGGCTCACCGTCCCCGTGGAAAGGGCAGCGGAAGGGCTTCTAGCATGGAGGCCTTGAGGGGTCCTGGCGATGGCGTGTGCCGCTTTCAGTGCTCAGCTTGATCACGAGCTTGCCCTGCGCTTCGCCTCGCGCGAGTAGCCGGAGTGCATCCGGGACTTCCTCGAGCGAGAAGACACGATCGATGCGCGGCAACACCGCGCCAGCAGCGACTAGCTGGATCAGCGCAGCGACATCCTCGGAGTTGAATGGCTTCCACATCAGCATCTTCATGCGTCGACTCGTTCCCAGAGTGAGGAACGGTCCGAAAGTAAGTAGTCGCATGAAACGTCCAAACGGACCGCCAGCCATGACATACTGCCCGCGGAAACTCAACGCCCGTTGGCAGTTGCGAAGCGGATGATACGCAGCGAGGTCAAGGATCCAGTCGTACGTCTTGCCAGATCGTGTGTAATCTTGCTGCTCGAAATCGAGGACGTGGTCAGCGCCAAGCGAGCGAAGAAAGTCGAGCTTCCCCGCGCAGTCCACGGCCGTGACTTCCGCGCCATATGCTTTTGCCATCTGGATTCCGAACGGCCCGACACATCCGCCGGCGCCGTTGATGAGAACGCGATCGCCGGGCTCGATGTTGGCACCTCGGCTCAACCCCTGGATCGCAAGGATGCCGGAATGGGGGAGCGTTGCCGCTTGCTCGAAATTGAGTTGCGAGGGCATGGGCGCGAACGCGCTCTCGGGTGCGCAGACGTACTCGGCAAACGCGCCGAAGCCGTGATCAAACAGATCCGCGAACACCGCATCGCCAGGGACGAATTGGGTCACGTCCGATCCGACGTCAACGACGATGCCCGCGAGGTCAAATCCAAGGATGGTCTTGCGAGGACGGGCCAAGCCGGATCCCAAGCGTGTGATGAACGGTACGCCACTCAGGTACTCGAGATCGGCTGCATTCACTGAGGAGGCGCGGACCTGAACGAGAACCTCTGACGAACCGGGGGAAGGTCGCTCAATGTCCTCACAGCGAAGAACCTGCGGTGACCCGTACTGACGATACACAATCGCCTTCATGTCGTGATTCTCCTTGGGGATTTCCTCCCGGAGCAACCTACCAGATGCGCAAGGACTCGCCAAATTGCCAAGGAGGCCAGATTCGCTCGGATAGGAAGATTTGAGCCAGTTACGCAGCGCCCCTCGCAAGGGGCGCTGCGTTCGGCAAGAGATGTCCTCGCTAGTTGCAGGTACTAGATTGCGGGAACGCGCTGTTTGTCATGTTGTTCGTCTCGTCGGCCTCGGTGATCAAGTTGGATGGGTCTGCGGTGATCGACGTTTGAGCCGGCCACGTCATCGTATCAATCGAACCGAGATCCAGAGTAGCGCTCACCTTCCTCTGTGAGCCCGCTGCAAGTGTGCCGACAGTGACCGTCTTCGAGACGCCGTTTGCCATCACCAACGCCTTGACCCCGCTGGCGGATGCTTGCCCTCCGTTGTGGACAATCCCAGTAACTGTGGCAATCACGTGTTCGCGGCCGTCATTCGACCAACTCCAGCAGCCCGTCATGTTTGTGACCCAGAGATTTGGCAGCGGATTGCCTTGTGGATCGTCTCCTGGATCTCCGCCCGGATCGTCTCCTGGATCTCCGCCCGGATCGTCTCCTGGATCTCCGCCCGGATCGTCTCCTGGGTCTCCGCCCGGATCGTCTCCTGGATCTCCGCCCGGATCGTCTCCTGGGTCATCATGCGGCTCGTCCGGCTCTCCCTCGCCGGGATCTCGAATTGGGACAAGTACGATCAAAGTCTCAAACGGTATCCACTCCCCGCGATCGAATTCCCAACACTCTGGGCTCTCCCGCAGGAAGGTCTCCCAAACGCCGCCGGGGCCGAACACTTCATGGTTTGTGTTGGCAAGATCGACGGGCCATCCTTCGGGCTCCTCATGAAATCGTGCCGATCGGCTGACCGCGAAGTCGTTCGGCTCCGGCTCAAAGCCGACGCCGACGACGCCCGGCCGCTCCGCTTCAAGGTGATCGACGTAGGCTCGATGGCTCGGTTCTTCGAGAACCACAATCTCGATTCCGGGCACTCGCATCGGATCGAACGGCTGTCCGAAGAACCTGTTGTACTCCTCAGGCAAAGAAGGATCGTAGACCCAAAGCTGGAAGGTATCCGGATACCGTTCCGCAACGTACTGCGCAAGCGGATCCACAAGGTGTGGATCCCTCACGGGTCCATGATCCGCTCGCATCAAGTTGGCAAATTGCAGGGCGAGTTCGATCGTATCCTCTTCGTCGATGCGACCATCCCCATTCAGATCCGGAAGCAGTCGCGCATATCCGTGCTGCGCGTGCCAAGCCATGAGGATGGCAGCGCTCACGGGGGCATCATAGGTTGATCGACCTCCTGGAACCTCTTCCCATGCCACAAGATGGAGGTCGTGTAACACGATCTCCCCTTGTACCGCCACAACCACTGCGAGGATTGCCACGGACAGCGCAAACAACGCGATGATTCTTCGAGACATGCGTACCTCCTTGCAGGCATTCGTCCTCTCATCTACACGATCGTTCCTCAAACGTTCTCGCGTAAGCCAGAGCGAACTTGCAGCAACGGGAACGCTCAGGACGTTTCGCCAGGCTAGAGCAATGCAAACAGGAGTCCAACCAGTACGTACAGGACGACCGCAGGGAGTGATCCTTCCATCCCGGATGCTCCGCCGGCGATCCATGAGCGGGTATCCAGGGTCGTCTGTAGGTAACTGGCGAAAGGAGCCTTACCGTTCATCCGCAATCCCAGCAAGACCGAGTGCGCATAGTTCCAGGCAATGTGAAACCCAATCGGAAGCCAAAGGGAGCCGCTGAAGCGATAGAGCGAGATGAACAGGAAGCTCACAGCCATGCTCGAGACCATGATGAAGGCGATCTTCTGCACGGTCAGCGTTCTTAGCTGACCCAGGAGGTGGACAATGCCGAACACGGCTCCTGAGACCAAGATTGCAGCCGGCCATCCCCAGCGAAGCGACAGCTCAAGCCCCATCATCCCGCGAAAGACGATCTCCTCCGAGACACCTGCGAACACCGCCATCAGCGTGATGCCGAGGGCGGCAGACGCCATCTCCCGGCGGGTCAGCGCCGACCGGGACAACGGGACGCGGGCGAGGTTCATTCTCCAGAGCACAAAGACAATCAGCAGCGGGCTGGCCAAGCCCATGCCTAGACCAAGCAAGAGCCAGCCCCATCCAAAGCTGAATCCCATCCATGCGATCGGCCGGTTCCAGAGCAACGTGGAGCACAGCCAGATCAACGGAAGTCCCACAGCCACGGCTGCAAGTCCCCGGAGAAGGATCGAACGTGCGGTCTCGTGTTTCCCGCTCATCAGCGCGCCGAAGGACACACGATCCGCACGTGCAGCCAGTAGCGCGCCAACGTACTGGTGTCCGTGCATCACTAAGAACAGGCCGAATGCCCAAAGCAGCACGAGAAAGGGATTTCGAGAGTCAATCATTGAAGCGGTCATGAGGTCTCCCATGGATCTCGTTTGGATGTAGGTGCGATCTTGTCACACAGCGGTTCAGCCAACCGAGATGCGCATGTGGAAACACGCGTCATCATCTACAGCATTTTGAAGTAGCGCACCAGTGGAAGCCCGATGAACCCGGCCTTCTCGTAGGCTCGACGCGCAGGAGCGTGCGAAGGATCGGCACCCGTTTCAACCTTGGCGAGTAACATGCCCATCTTCCGCATGCCGTCGATGGCTGTCTCGCATAGCGCGGTCGCGATGCCTTGATTCTGGAGATCGGGATGAACGGCAATCAGCTGGATCTCCCCGGTCCTGGCCTCTGCATCCAACGTATAGGCCACATAGCCGACAGAACAGCCGTCGACTTCGGCAACGAGCACTGCATACCGTTCAGCGTCGGCGCACATCATCTCGACAGCCTGACGCTGTCCGGCCCCCCAATCGGGCCAGATGTGTTCGTACAGCGCATCGCCGAGAATGGATCGAAACGACTCGAAGACCGGGACGAATGCACGTAGCGTCAGGTCAACGAGCGCTTCGACGTCTGTGCTTGCGACAGGGCGGATTCGTAAGGTCACGCGTACCTCCAAGAGCAACCGGACTTGAGGGAAAGCATAACAGACGGGCGCATGCCACGGAGGGGGGCCGCGACACGCGCCCAGAGGGCCTAGCCCGAGGGGGCTGGGAGGGGTGATGCAGAAGCCTTGTGAAACCTGTAGCCGCAGACAGCGCAACAGTAGACAGGATCGCCTATCTTGCCCGGATTCACGCGCATGCACCGGTGTGAACGGCATCTCGGGCATGTCCAGTCGCCGACCTCTGGCGGAGCTTTGCTGGGGTCGGCCTTCGGCCTGCTCAGCGATTCGCACAGCCAGGAGACGCCGCGGACGATGATCGGTTTCTTCTCCTCGAGTCCCTGCTCCTGCTGGAGGAGGTAGCGCAGAAGCTGTTCCTGGAAGAGCATCTCGAGTCCCTGCATTCTGCCGATGGTGTTGCTGAGCATTTCACTGACCTCCTTCGTACATCGGATACAGAACTTATGCAGACGCAGGTACTCGGTGTCGCTTCGGAGGTGAAGATTCTGTGTGGATTGCGAGATTCACAATACCCTTCTATCCAGCGTTTCAGATGATCGTGTCGCAAAACAAACGCGACTTGGCGCAGCTGTGATCGCTCGCTACGGTCCGCGCGTTGGCGAACCGATAACTTCGAGAAGGTAGTCGAGTGCTACTTCGAGCGTTTCGTCACGACCTTCGATAACCCCTTGCAGCGTTGGAGAGACAGAGATATCGGGCGCGATGCCCTCGGCATGGAATGTCGATCCATCCGGCCATTGGGCGATCATGCCTGCCCAAGTCACACCCACACCACTTGGGAGATCGAGCAGGTTGATGTTCCCATTTGCCCCCGCTGTGCGAGCGCCGATGAACGTTCCGATGCCAGCGCACTTGAACATACTTAACTGATGCTCCGCCGCACTCACTGCCCGTGCATCGATCAAGAACGCAAACTCAGGGGCCGCATTGCCTGTCCATCGTGCGCGAGGAGAGTTGTCTGTTCGCTGCACCTTGAATTCGGCCTCTCTCTGATCCGGGAGCCGGTAGATGGGGGTCAGGATCGGCATGGACTGGAGGGGATCACGCGAGAAATAGGATGCCCAAGAGGGAACACGTGGATAGCCCCTGGAGTCGATGATGATGCCCGAGGCTTCAGCAAAGTCGTTGAGTGCCGCGGCAAGCTGCGCATCGGTCACATGAGCAATGTCCACGTAGTAGATGCCGGGCGCCAACTGCGCAATGGCATCCGGTCTCGGCTCATCCAGCAATGAAGTCTGGGTTCGGCGCAGCACCGCATTGTAGGTCCCGTTTCCGATGCGCTTCAGCTCGAGGTCCATCTGCGTGCCCGAGGCCCCGGCAAGCACATTGCTCCATCCCTTGAAGGTTCGATACTGCGCGGACCCCGAGTATTGTGCACGGATGAACTCAACAACCTCGACGGTTGGCATGCCATCGATCCTCTCGATCACGTCACCCGCTTGGATGCCCGCATCCTTGGCATCCTCGCCAATTGCAGTGACAACCAAGCATCGATCGACCCACGTAACGCCAAGATCCGGGAAGTGCTTGTCAGCTCGCTCCTGCGCATCGTAGATACCTGCGTGGCCGTCCTGCAGAGGAACGATCAAGTCCGCCTTCAGGTCAGCTCGCGTGTAGTCATCGCCCAGCATGAGCATGCGATCCAGTGCGAGTTCGAGCTGGGCGTCCCAATCTACGTCGATCACATCGAAGTACGGGAAAAAGTGCTGCATGAGATTCCAGATCACAATCGCGTCAGCCAGCATCCACGTGCAAGCATCCGGGTCCAACGTTGCTGCTGGAAGCTCTGTTTCGTTTTGCACTGCACGTGGGAGAGTGCCGACGCTGTCGGCATACAGGGTCCCCGGAATCCACGCAGCGAGCTGGCGATTGAGTGGGGTCAGCGGAACATCTGAGGGATCTTGGATTCCTGCGGTATGCCCGTCCCAAGGTACTCGCTCATAGACCCGCTGGCTTTGATAGGTTGTCGAGCCGTACTGCGCATAGAAGGGAGTACCCAATCCAACGTGCTCCCAGAACACGATCTGAAGCGACTGTGAAACCTCGGGAGTCCGAAGTGCATCCGACATCTCGTCAGGGCATCCGATCGGGAATACGCGCACCGTAGGCGCAACCGAACTGAACAAGGCCTCCAGCCGATTCGCGAAGTCTTCTTCTGCTTTCAAGCATTCCCGAACACCCTGGATCGCAATCGCCTTCCAGTCAGCGTCAGTGCATTCATCGCTGGGGTGGAACCATCGAACGATGCCGTACAGCTTGGCAAATGCAGTCAGATGCTCTTTTGCGGTACTTGAATCAATCTGCAAGCTCTCATCCAAAGCGAAGCGAGGGACTACAGCGAACCGCAGACAGGAAAGGGCCAACAGACCAACAACACACATGCGGCGGCGGGATTGCCTCACAATGACCTCCAGGCTTCGGTGGTGCCTCCATTCTAGAACTCGTGCCTGTGATGGGCAATCGGTCTGTTCCGGTTGGGACAGCGCACAAGCTCAGCGGGTTTGCCACTGAACAGAATGAACGGCCCAAGGCACGCGCCAACCCAGAGCGGACTGTGCTGTGTGTTCGCCGCGTCCTGGTCGTAAGCCTCCCGGCTCAAGCAATCTCGTCACTTGCCCAGAGTTGCCTTGAGCAGGGGTCTGTGGTGCACCTCTCAAGTGGGCCTTCGCAACACAGAGCACCGCCTTGTGACGTTCGCGAGACTGAAGAGTTCCAGGTTGTGGTATTCCTCAAAGCAAGGAGCATATCGTGAACAAGCCGGAACTCCAGACTGAGAAAGCAACGATTGCCACAGTCGTGCGGAACTCGATTGAATGGGCACTGACCAAAGACGTCGAGATGCAGAAGGCAACCATGGCCCAGGATGAGGATCTGTTCTACTTCTGGACTGCATCGATGTACACAATCGCCAGCTGGGAAGCACATGAGAAGCTGTTTGAGCAGTGGCTTGATCCACGCTTTCGCGCCGTACGTACTGAGGTTCGGGATCTGCAGATCCACATCTCTCAATCCGGTAACGTCGCCTGGTACTCGGCCACGCTCGACGATGTTGTCGAATGGGACGGCAAGGTGAGCAAGTACGGCGAGGATCTCCGCTGGACCGGGGTGCTGGAGAAGCGTGACAACCGATGGGTCATTGTGCAGATGCATGCCTCGCTTGCCGCCGACAAGGTACGTGAAATCGTGATGCAAGAACTCCAAGTCGCCGACTAGGCCGTCGGTTCGAACAGCTCCGTAGCTCGGTACATCACCCCGAGGATGTCCACATCGAAGTCGCAGGGCTGCAAACAAGCGCCACAGCGATCGCAGGCCGAAGGCTTCACACGCTGTGCGTCGTACATGCCCTTAATCCAGTCCTGCACGCCGTCACGCGCCCAATTCATCATCGCGATGATGGATGTGATATCAATGCCCAACGGGCAAGGCATGCACTTCCTGCAATGCACGCAGTGTCCTGCCAGCTCTTGATAGACCGTCGCCAATGCAGGCGTGTGATCCTTCGCTTTTCCGGAAGCCGTGTGGAAACGCAGACTCGCACGCATCTCTTCCGCATTCCTCACCCCAGGGACCACGGTCGCAACCGGTTGCGCAAGCACATAGTCGAGACACTGAAGCGGTGAAATTGATGTCGGTTCACCTTCCACTTGCAGGAGCAGCCCGGCGCTGAATGGCTTCATTGCGATCAACCCTACGTCATGCGCTTCGCACGCTCGATAGAGCGCTTGTTGGCGTTCATCGTCATGTTGTGTCAGGTTGACGGCAAACATCAGTGCTTCGATCGCGCCAGTGTTCACAACATCAAGCGCAGCGCCGACATCATGCATGCTCGCTGCGATACAGCCAATGTGTCCGTCGCGTTTGTAGCGCTCGAGCTCCTTCAGCGATGCGTCCAGCCAGTCGCCCGTTCTTCCCGGCTCGCCAACCATTGTCATCATCGCAACTTCGATGTGGTCATTGCCCACATGTTTGAGCGCTTCAGGAAACGTCCGCTTGCAGGAGTCCAGATCGTACAGATAACCGATTCCCCAATGGCAGGACAGTACGAGTTTCTCTCGGTACTCACGAATCAGTGGACCCAATCCATTCCAGATGTAGGCGCCATCCCCCGTAGGGTCGATCTGTAGGACGTCGATGAAGTTGGCACCTGCTTCCGTGGCCACGGCCACGATGTCGGCCATGACCTCCGGCTGCGGCGGCAGGTGCTCCGTACCCAACCCGATTGTGCTGACCTCGATGCCCGTGGTTCCGAGTTCCCGATACTCCATGTGACCTCCCTGTGCCGGTGCTGTAGGGCAAGAGTACAGTCCTAGATAGCGTTTACAAGGTCGCGCGTTTTACCTGTTCGACATGACCGCGGGTCTCGCGAAACGACGGAGGAAGTGACGACATTCTAAGCCTGCCTCACTTCGCGAAGTGTGCAAGTACCCGTAGTGCAGTCAGCGTGATCCACTTGCTGGGATGTCCCTTCTTCTCCACGTCCACCCACATCTTGCCATTGAGCGAGTTCTCGAGCTTCCAGGTCCCTTGATCAGACATCTTGCCTCGGACCACATCGAGGGGCTCCTCCAGCGCCGATGCCATGGGTGTTCCAAGCCGAGAAAGCGCGAACAGCGCTTCCAGCACATCGGAGTTGTAGTTGAGCGGGAATCCGAACTTGAGCCATCCTGCTTTGGGTTCGCCCTCTCCGTACCCATTCTCGGCAAGAAAGCGCTGCTTCTGCCTTGCCACCCACGCCTTGACCGTGTCCCCTCTGGGAAGATCCTGCTTCTTCGGTGCCTGCGCCAGGATTCCTTGCCACACCTTTCGGTGCGAGGATACGTAGATGTGAACCTGATTGTCGATCAGTGTCTTTGCCAGAAGGCCGAGAGCTACTCGAACGGATGGTGACCGTTTCATCTCAGGGATCTCTACAAAGCAGCGGATGAGCTTGGGAATGCACATGTAGCAGTGCGTGAGGAGCGAGTACCCCATGGCCTCGCAGGCAATGCCCTTATGCTCGACAACCCGTTCAGCCAGTGCCTCGACTTCTTCGGCAACGATCGGATGCTCGCCAAATCCAAGTCGCATCGCCGCACAGAGGATGTTGGCTGTCAGGCACTGAAGCCCTCGTTGATCGACGAACTCGCGAGCTTCCAAAATCGACTCAACCCCAGATGCAATTCGAGGATCCTCTCCATCGGCAAGCAACTGTCCAAGGAAGATCATCTGCCAGAAACGGCCGCGGTACTTCTGATAACTCCTCTGGAACGTCTTTCCTTCCGGGTACCAGAACTCGTCGCCATGGGCAAGGATCTCTTGAGTCACTTCGTATTCCATCAGCTGCGACTTCGCCCGGCGAACCTCGGAAGACTCCGGGGATCTCTTCAACAGATGCAGCAAGGTCAGATACCGTACTGGTGGATTGTCCTCACCCAACAGCCACTGCATCGTGTCATAGGTAGCGTTCCCGTTCATGGAAGCAGTCTACGCAGCCTGCTCGCTGTGTCCCAATTCAACAGCACAGTCGAGAGTGATGTCCCCACTCGACTGGCACGCACCGTGCGCTGGCGTTTGCAGAGCTGTCCCTCGATGAGAACAGAGCCAGGATGCCACCTGGTACCTACTCGTGACGCACGCGAGGTTTGGAGGCAATACGCAACTTGGAGCTCGTAGCTCGGAACTCAGACCCTACAATGAGCATACAGACCTTGACCGTGTTCCGAAGCTTCACAGCGCACCCATCCTTTAAGACGACCAGGGCCCTGTCCATCTTAAGCCATCGCCTCTTGATTCAATGCAGAGATAGACCACGATCTTGAGGCGCTTGGCAACCTGGGCATGGATTTGTATACTCATTGCGTAGATGAGCCCCGCAATGCGCGGGGCTTTTGCTTTGGCTTCTACCGTCGATACGGTGGAGGCCTTTCCTTTGCGCTGCTGCGTTGCAGTGGCGTATACGAGAGCCGACCGCCAAGGGAGGTGGTCGACCATCGGCTCGTAGCTCGTTGACCTCGTACCCGAAACTAGGAGGCACCGTATGCCGTTAAGAAGTGAGCAAGAGAGGCAACTCGTTGATTGGTGTACCGCACCTGAACGCGCCATCACTGCGACCTGTCCGTTGTGTGGGAAGAACGACTGGTCGACGGGAGAAGTTTTCGCGGCCACGCCGGCTGCCGGATTCGACCATGACCCCAATGGGGAAGGAGCAACGATGGTTCAACTCATCTGTGATCACTGCAAGCTGATCCTGCTGCTCGCCGCTCCACCAATCTTCGAACGCAGTTCCTAGTAGGTTGTCGAGAACAGGCGCCCTAGGGGGGGCAGCAACATGCTGCTCCCCGACAATTCCGCACCCTCCGATGCCGGCTTCGCTCTCTTGCGGGCCAGATAGGTCACAAAGTCTCTTGTTGGCAGAGAAACAGCGAATCCGCCCCACCGGCCACCCTTCTCTGCGCGCCTCTCCTATCGGAGATGTTGGTCGGATGGCTGTGAGCCGAGACACATCGGGGCCAAGTTCAGATGGTCGGACGCTTTGGGCCTTCTGCAGGTCCGCTCCATGCACACGATGCTCAGACAGTGGCGCAATCCTGAACATCCTGAGAGCTTCTGCAACGCTCTGTAAGATGCAGCCAAGGAGACTGACCATGGCTGGATCGAGCATGAGAAGGTTTGCAACTGCTGTGTTGGTCTTGGGTGTGTTGGGCGCTGGCGTGGCGTGCGCTGCGCAAATCTCTGAGGATGTGTAGCCGTGGGTCGAAGAAGAGGTTTGGTTTGAGGACGCTGGTCATCTCTTGTTTGGCATCCTCTGCACACCTCTAGGCGAAGGCCCACATCCAGCCATCGTCTCGATCACTAGAGCGATCAACTCAACGTCGAGCGAGGAGGATGGCGCCAATGCCTGGCTTCAAGTGACCCATGCGCGGCGGCTGGCAACCCAGGGCTTCGCCACCCTCCGCTTCGACCCGACGGGTATCGGTCAATCCGCGAGCGACAGCAGCTTCCGCGACCTTGACTCGCGTTGCGACGAAGCGCTCGCGGCGGTCTCTTTCCTCAAGTACCACTCCTCCATCGACACAAACTGCGTGGGGCTTTGGGGCGCAAGCCAGGGCGGATGGGTCATTGCCATGGCCGCCGCGGACGCCCCCGAACAGATCGCCTTCCTGATCATGGTCTCCGGCACTATGATCACCGTCGCCAGCAGCAGATCTATGGTGTCGAGATGCAGTCCCTCGCCGCTGGGCTGCCAGAGGAAGATGTGGTGAAGGCCGTCCTTGCAATGTAAATACTCATCGACTGGCAGACCACTGAGCCGATGTTCACCACAGCTTGCGAGGGCGCAATCGTAGCGCTCGGCACGGGCCCTGGGAGGAGCTCTTCGCAATCGCTCATGCTCCCGGAAACCTCTCCGCGGCCGACCCGTTAGTTAGGGTCATCCGGATCCTCGAATCGATCCAGTACGAGCCCTGGAGACAAAGCCTCTATCTTCGTGAGGTCTATCTACCCAGCCTACGGAGTCTCCCGCCGGAGCAAGCGGGATTGGTCGGCGACTCGATGGAAGGATCCCTGCTGGCGAGCTCTGCAGAATACTTCACGAAGATCTCCTGCCCAGTGCTCGCCCTCTTCGGCGTAGACGATGTGCATCTCCCTGCGCACCGAAGCGCCGAACTTCTGCGTAAGTACGTAGCCGAAGGCGAAAACACGGATCTGACCATCGTCATCTTCGAAAACGCCGGCCATTCGATGAGCAACTTCATGCCCACCTACTGGAATGCCCTCTACGAGTGGTTGGATAGGCTGCACGAGTGAGAAGCGAACTGAGAAGCAAGTAGCATCTCGCAAAGGTTCCCGTGAAAGCCCTTCGGTGCAGTCCCACGGAGCATGCAGGCTGGCCAAGCGCAGCGCGGAGCTCGCAACTGGCACTCGGAACTCTACATGCCGCCCAACCTGTACAACTGGTACTCGTTCTCGCACGGTCTACCGAGTGCGAGATGAAGCTTGTTCGTGCCCAGTTCCCCCACCCAGGAGTAGATCGTCCCGCACCAAACATTGGGCTCGCCGTGATTGCAGATGCCTGCATCGTGGTCGCTGGCGAATGCAATCGCCCTCTCAAGATCAATCGTCCCTCGGTGTGCCTCGTACCACGCGGTGATGCGCTCCTGGAATCCGTAGACCCAATGGGCTGCTGCATCTGGGACACGATCGAGCGGAGACATCGCCTCCGACTGGAACATGTTGACTGTCGCCAGCATGCCGTCATCCGTGATCGTAGCTTCGACGCCGTCCGGCGCCACCTCAACACGGGAGACAAGACCGCTCTTGTCAGCCAAGAGGTATGCGCATCCCTCCATATGCGGGATGCGTTTCATGAACTCCACCGCCGACATCACGTCAGGGCAGGTATCCAAGACGCATCGAGTGACGACGTTCATCCGAAACCCAGGCTTCTGCTTCCCCAAGTAGAAGGGGATCGAGGATCCGCCGATGGCCAAGCCTGCTTCGTTCATCCCGTCGTAGCGTCCTGGGTCTGCAAACCCGAACCCGATGCTGCGAATGCAATCAGCCGGCGATGTACGGAAGCACGTGACATACTCGATGTCCTCATCCTCCCAATCGTGATTCCTCACGAAGATCGTCTGCCCGCTTGATGTCTGCTTCCCCGACACAGCCACGACGTTGCAGGCCGGATTCTCAGCAAGGTAGATGACGACCATGTTAAACAGAGCCATGTCGTAGTCTGTCTTGGTGACCTCAGCCAAAGCTCGGAGCTCATCCAAGTAACCGGGAGCATGCTCGGCGATAGCCTGCTCGCACACCTTCGTGAACGCAAGCTCCCGTTCGTTCGGCTTGCGCCACCAGGAGTGAAGTTGACGCTCAGCGACGTACTCGCCGTAGGCCGTTCCCAGCTCTTCGTAGGTTCCCTCCAGTTGAATCTCTTTCATGCTATCCCTCCTGAGAGACCTTCGTTGAATACTGTCGTTTCGCGCGAGTTACGACATACAGAAAGTACAGACCCAAATTGCGATTTCAAGAGGTCGTAAATTCCGTGTTTCGCGGGGACACTGGTGACCGGAATTTGAAACGCTGTGCTGAACTGCATATCCCACGAGCACACGTGTGCATTCCGTGTCCAGAACCTCAGAGGACATTGGTCCCCGGATTTTGAAATGCCGTTCTGATCTACACATTCGAGGGAGGAGCTCTTGAGAGCTACCTGAGTTGCCACCATCGAAGATGCCAACCAGCCTCGGCCAGGTACCTGCAGCCCCGACGCAGCAAGACAGGCTTTCCTTCTTCCGAGCGATCGCGCCCGATCTCGTCTTGGGAGACTGCCGATCCTCAACCCTTGGGAAATGCCTTGGGCGCAAGTGATACACGTAGGCCTTCTGTGAGCCTTGTGTCTTCTGTCAGAGCCGGTCATCAGCAAGGTGACAGGGAGCTTTCGCATGCTGTGGCATTAAACAGGGTCGGCAGGGAAGCAGGCCGTGAAAGCTATGAAGCGCCACAGCCTGCCGATTGCCCTACGTGTCGGTCTTCGACTCGATCGCTTCGATTCGGAAGGTGACCGGGCGAAGGCCGTCAGTACAGCAAGTAAACGCACAGCCGGAAGGCAGCTTTGCGCCCATGCAAGCCATGGCCACATTTCGCTGAATGTCGGACCAGGCCCAATCGCAGAAGCCTTCCGGTTTCGTGGGAAAGATCCCCTTGATCTCGAAGACCTGTCCGTCTTTGAATGCGGGGCAAGCCATCAGCTTCCCTTCACGTTCTGGGAAGTACGTTTCAATCAGATCATCGTTCAACGACCGCTTCACGATCGTGATTCGTGCATCCATTGCTGACTCCTCTCTACTGCTTGATGATCCCGGAGACCGAGGACTCCCCGAACTCGGATGCGAGGATGTCCATCAAGATCGTGTCGTATGCACCGCCTGCCACGATGCGCGCCTGGCGCAGCACGCCAATTCGACGGAATCCGACCTTCTCGTAGCACCGAATAGCCCGTCGATTGAACGCATAGACGCCAAGCTCAACACTGTTGAGATTCAAGACATTGAACCCGTAATCGAGGATCAGCCGAACTGCTTCTTCGCCGTACCCGCGCCCCCAGTAAGACTTGTCTCCAATGATGATGCCAAGCAACGCGTGCCGATTCGCGGGGATCTGATAGAAGAGCGCGCACCATCCAATCGGCGTATCCGTTTCCAGATCGACAATCATCATCATGTGGTCAAGTAGCTTCGCTGCTTGCCCAGGAGTACGATGGAGAGCGGATGCTGGCGTCGAAACGCCATCCATCGAGGCGCCCAGGAGAACCTCTAGATCGTTGTCCCACGTCTTGATGCGTTCGGAATCGGAGTCGTCGGGTGGTGAGAGATAGCACTTCTCCCCACACATCCTCTGGAAGTGCCCCATGTTCATCTCCTTCCTTGCCGTGAGGCAAAAGAAAACGGCCAACCGAGGGTTCGGTCAGCCAAACTCGCATCCGCCGCAGCGGCGGACAATGGATCTGAGCAGCAGTATACTGACTGCTATGGGGCGCTTCAACGAAAGCCCATAGCATCCAAGGAGTACGCATGAGCGAGAAGGACAAAAGGTAGCTTCTGCGAATCCTGGAGGAGTCCTACGTCCTCGACCTATATGTCGGCCATGATCGGGAAGGAACGAATCCCGATTTTCATCATGAGTTCCAGATTCTCATCCCTGCGTTCGATGGCCGCTCCGGTCACATCACGGATCTCACGTGGATGAAGCCTGATCCGGAGCAGCCTCCGCCGCCAAAGCGACTTCAGCAGGATCAGCGCTTCAACATGTCGGTTCTCGACATCACAGGGAAGGTCGCCGTCGGCAAAGTGGAAGCGATTCGTGATGGAAGATTGGCATACACCGACTACGTGACGTTTGTGAAAGTCGATCGCGAATGGAGAATCGTCTCTAAGGTGTTCCATCGCCACGGAGTCTCCCAGTAGAGTTGACCGCGGAGATTCGAGGCGCGCCATACTCGGGTCCCGCCTCTGTCGTGAAGGTGGAGTGCCGACAAGTAGACGGCGATCGCTGTTCGTGAGGTCGAGAAGACATTGGGAATCCAGATCGACGCGGACGCCGCACCTATGCGTCGAACTCCGAACGCAGGATGTGTCTCCGACTCGTGCCGGATGAACCTCTGTCCATCCGCTCAAATCCACGAGCAGACCCGGTAGCTGCTCCCCGTCAACCAAGCGCCGTTAACCGTGTTGCCCGCAGTTGCAGTGACTGTTCTGATCCGAGTGCGATCATGCATTGCAGCAAGCTACCCCTCTGGAACGGGGATGTGGACCTCCTCGATATCCTGCATGCGCGGAACGGGGTCCAGAGGCATGAATGTGATGACGGTAATCCGAGGATCGATCCGCTTCATGTCAATCATCCGAAGGCGTCGATTCCACGCCGTATGGTAGTAGTAGATGCGCCGTTTGGTGTCTGCGGCACTCGTCCACTGTGTCGCACTGGGCAAAGGTACTTCCTGCGTGACAGGTTTGCTGCCCTCCGAGCCATACGTCGCGAAGTTGAAATGGTCCAGGATCCTGAAGGCTTCGTTCACTGTGTCGAGTCCACCCAGGGTGGGACGGGCCGTCCATGTATACGCAACGGCCTGCACGAATCTCGATGGCGGAGTGTTATCCCCTGGCAATCCGAGCATGCCTGAGCCACCACCCAACGGCGTGTACAGGTGCCCATCGATCTCGATACCTTCTCGGTTCACAGTTTGGAGTTCGATGTAGGTTCGGAGATTGGTCAAATGCCAATCGTAGGTTGGCGAATTGGTGATCACACCCAAGACAGGCTGGTGGATATGGACTTCGCCGCCATTGATGTATTCCACCACAATGGCCTCTCCGGTTGCATCGATAACTCGGTAGTGAAGAGGAAGCGGCCCGCCGAACTCGTCGATCGCAACAGGAGCAATGAAGAACCGGGGCGGGTCTTGGGTGAGCAGTCTGCAGACTTCATCAACGGTCGCGCACTGGGAAAGCAAGAAGAGCGGCAGATCGCCTGCGCCCATTGTGCGATCTCGCCTGGAAGAATCGAAGGGCTCGAACCCTGCAAAGCCCGGCAGATAGAAGGATCCAATCGTGAGGCCACACTCATTCATGCCATCAGCAACGGACACATAGAAGTCTTCCTTCCGTTCCGGGACGATGCCAATCACTCGATACTGAGTCACGTACGTCATGCCGGGACAAGGATCGCACGGAGACATGCAGGTAACCGTAGATCCTGCAGGAACGTAGATGAGCTGCGAGTTGAAGTCAAAGGCCCCCCACTCCTCCGTTCGAGCCGCCACGACGGTACCATCATCACCCTGCAACATGATGCCTGTGCAGGCCACGCAGATGCATGCGCCAATCAGGGCTGCCAAGATGGAAATCGGCACCGCTCGGACCATGGTTCTTGTCATTGGACACCGCCTCCTTGCATCGCAGCTTAGTTCAGCAATCGCGCGAGCAATTCTTGGCAAACCATACACAATGCGGTTGTTCATGGGAAACCCAGACAGGGATCGGGAGACGCGGTGAAACCAGCAAGGCAGCACTGTATTCGTAATTCAGCACCTGCCAACCGGCATGTCGCTCTGGCCCCCAGGGCTGGAGTAGGAACTCAAGAGATTAAGGATGTGTCCCGGACCTGGCCTGTCAACTCCAATGGAAGCCCTGACGAAGTGCCACATGTTGATGTGCCGCCAAGATCTTCGTAGACTTGCTACTTGTTGCAGTCCGGTGCGCTCTCAGCCCGGGAAAGGAGGGAACCATGCTTACAATCATTGTCCTTGATTGCGTCTCGAGCGGTGTTGCCCTCCGCGTTCGCTCTGATTAGCCGTCCCCGAACGGCACGGTTTCTCGCTGTCAGAGATTTCTCCTCTTGCGTCGTGAGTGGGCTTTGCCGCTCCATTGCAGCCCGATTCGATCACACACACGCAATCAAGCCCAAGGAGAGAGATGACAGTAGAGAAGACATGCACATGGAATCATCGCCAAGCAACTTCCGACGACCTCAAGCACTTCGTCGCTTTGATCAACGCTTACGCGCAGTATCACTACGGCGCGAATCGAATGAGCGAAGGTGAAATGAGCTCCGCATTTGACAAGGAAGGCGAGCGGCAGCGTCGCGATATGGAGGTCTGGTTTGACGAGCGGCAGGAGATGCAGGCCTTCGTGGGCCTCTGGAATTGCCAGTGGCCTGCTGGTTGGGACGTGTGGCTCGACGCAGCAATTCACCCGGACATGCAAGACGCAGGTCCGCTGTGGGACGGGCTGCTGGCGTGGTCCGAGATGCAAGCATCAAAGCTCATCCAGCCCAAGGAGTCAGCATCCGGCATCGTCTGCGGCTCTCGCGTCCTCAGCTCCGATCCGGTAGCGCAGTCAGTCTACCGGTCGCGGGGGTACCAGCGCGGGATCACAGAGACACTCATGCGTGCGGATCTCGCAAGCAACAGACTTGAGAAGCCAGTGTGGCCAGAAGGCATTGCCTGCCGCACACTCGACTTGGAGACTGACCTTGAGGCATACGCCATTGCGCTTGACGAATCCTTCCAGGAGGAGGCTGGATACATCCCCCTCGCGCACGACGAGGCAATCCGAGAACGCCGCGAGGAGTTTGAGTCGTTCGGCGAGTACTACGAACCGGAACTCTGGCTGGTCGCCGTAGACGGCAAGAAGATTGTCGGGAGCGTCGGCAGTTTCCTGAATCACGGAGGGGACAAAGAAAGGAGCTACCTTTATCACGTCTTTGTACTCCCTGCGTGGCGCGGTCGTGGCATCGCAACCGCACTCCTCCGGAAGTCGTTCCAGCTCGTCCATCGCCGCGGATGCCGGTTCGCCGAACTCCATGTCAACTCACAGAATGAAACCGGCGCGCTCGAGCTGTACCGAGGCGTCGGCATGCGGCCTATCTGGCATCAGCACCTGTATGAGAAAGTGCTGCCACCAGTCGAGGTATAGCACGAGGCGATGTTGCTCACGATGCGGGGTTGCAACGCAAGCTGCGACCCCGCTTGCTGTGGAATCCCGTACTACGGCACCGTCATTCCTTCGATGAATTCGAGGTAATCAGAGTCCGTAGACAAGACAATTCTGGTATCACCAACGAAGGCCGTTCGATACGATTCGAGTGTGCGCCAGAAGCGATAGAAATCCGGATCCTGGTTGTACGCCTCCGCGAAGATCTCAAGCGCCTGTGCATCCCCTTCGCCACGAACCTTCTCAGCGTCCTTGCGCGCGTCGGCGAGGAGAATCTCTGCATCCTTGTCGGCCGACGATCGGATCTGTTTGGACTGCTCCTCTCCCTCAGCACGGAGTTGGGCGGCAATGCGTTCCCGTTCGGAGCGCATTCGCTCGAACACCGCCTGCTCAATCTCGGTCGGAAGATCAGCGCGCTTGATGCGTACGTCAATCAGAACGATCCCGAACTGCTCAAGCTTTGCTCGGCTCAGTTCCGCAACTTGCTTCAGAAACTCGAGCCGCTTCTCGGAGACAACCTCGTCCAGCGTGTTCTTGGCGAGGATGTTCCTCAAGTCGGAGTAGACGATGTCATCGATGCGGCTTTGCGCACTGTTCAGCCTGCCACCCGTCGCTTCAATGAAGGATTTGGGATCGCCGACGCGCCAGATCGCGTAGTTGTCAATGACCAATCGCTTCTGGTCCGACGTAAGCACGTCTCGAGGCTGAATATCGTAGTTGAGGACGCGGTCCTCGAGGTAGACCACATTCTGAATGAACGGAATCTTGAAGTTGAGTCCGGGGTCTTCGACGATGCGTACGATCTCGCCAAACCGTAGCACCGCCGCTTTCTTGGTCTCGTCGACAGTGAACGTGAACAGGTTGTAGAAGACGATCAGGACAACGACAACGACTGCAAATGCGATGACCTTTCTCATTCGCCATCACCCCCGGCGCTTGTCAAGTCAAGCAGTTTGAGAACTCCTGCAGCATCCTCGGACAGAATCGTCTTGTTCATGCCGGGCAGGATCTCCTCCATTGCCTCGATGTAGAGACGCGTTCGCGTGACCTCTGGACCGAGTTCGTACTTCGCAAGCACCTCGACAAAGCGGGCGACATCTCCCTCAGCGCCTTTGATGCGTGTCTGCTTGTACGCTTCGGCTTGGTTGGCAATCTCCTCAGCCTGTCCTCGTGCGCGAGGAAGGATATCGAGCGCATACTCCTCTGCCTGATTGATCACTTTCTCCTTGTCTTGTCGTGCGCTGTTCACATCATCGAACGCGCTGACCACCTCATTCGGCGGCTTCACGTCTTGAAGCTGGACGTTATCGACGACGATTCCCGCACCATACGTATCCAGAAGGTCTTGCAGCGAGGTAAGCGTATCTGCGCCAATCACGTCCCGTTGCTCCGTCAGGGTCTCGTCCAACGTCTTTGTCGCGACCTGCTCGCGGAGTACTGCTTCTGCAGCCTGCTTCACGATTGCACCCGGGTTGATCAAGTTGAAGGCGAACAGCTCCGCTGACTTCACGCGGTACTGCACAACAATCTCCACATGGGTGATGTTTCCATCGCCAGTCAACATGAGCGCCTCGGTCTCGATCGTCTGGTATCGCGGATTCGGCGGAGGCGAGACGGTTCGAAAGCCGATCTCCTCTTTGCGCACTTCGAGCACGTTCACCGCAATGACACTCTCGAATGGCGCAGGAAGGTGGTAGTGCAGCCCCGGATCGACGGTGGCAACGTAGCGGCCGAAGCGTTTCACAAGCCCAACCTCGGAAGGCCCAATGGAATAGATGCCGGTCAGCAAGTAGATCCCGATAATGATGCCAATCACAAGCCATCCAAGCCACCCGTACCTAGAGAACAAGTCGCGGCCTCTTGCCACTCTTGATTCCTCGTCCTCCGGCCGGTTCGGATCCAGCAGACGTTCGATGAAGCTAGACATGATTCACCCCTCGGTACACACCACCCTAGTGAACCTTGACGAACTTCGCAAGCCGTGTAGCATGGCACCGGCATCAGGACACCCACTACGACATAGATGCCATGGGACTTCGAACACAGAAGGGAGGTCGATGCAGAGCCTCCTTTGAGTCGGACCATCCATCCAGACGCTCTCGTCTACTGCTCAGAGCCTTACCGATCCAGGAGTTGCGGAGCAACTCCCAAGCTACTCGCAGAGGAGCCAGCCACCCTGCCCCCATCTACGCTCAAGGAGTTGCAGAGCAACTCCCAAGGGACTGAGCCGCAATCCGAGCCCAGAAAATCAACGGCCTCCGTCGGATTCTCGCAAGCTACTCGGCTTTGCTGAGTAGCCACCGTCTGTCCGCACAAAATACAACGGTAGACCTCGAACGAAGGGTTTGACGAATACGACCCATGGTGTAGGATAGACACACTCGCTGAAACGTCCTCTAGCTAATTGTCGGGAAAGGAGATTAATGACTCGCCTGATGTTCCTCGTTGGATTGCTGGCTGCCGTGTTCGCGGCAGCCGTCCTTCTCATCTCCCCTTCTGTCGCGAAGGGCTCAGCCGAACACGTTCTCTGGCTTGAAGAGCATGCAATTCCGCTTGTCAGCTGCGAAGCAGGACACGGCTTCGAGGATCTCGCGCCTCTTACATCCATGATTGGTGACGCTCAGATCGTCGGACTCGGGGAGTCGACCCACGGGACGCGCGAGCACTTCCAGATGAAGCACCGATTGGTGGAGTTCCTCGTCGAGAAACTCGGCTTCTCCTGGTTTGCAATTGAGGCAAGTACACCTGAGGCCCACCGGCTTGACGCATACGTTCTCGGAGGTGATGGAGATCCAGAAGAGCTGATTCGCGGGATGTACTTCTGGACCTGGCGCACCGAAGAAGTGCTCGCGATGGTCGAATGGATGCGCGAGCACAACGCACGTAGCGATCACAAGATCCACTTCACCGGCTTTGACATGCAGACGCCCACCGTCGCCGGCGATGAG